>Ga0256404_1000075_pt1 | contig 223039 bp, 190 predicted proteins | sample RumenRJG_01DNA_FD_185990 | JGI IMG/M metagenome (GOLD analysis project Ga0256404, IMG submission 185990) | Bovine rumen microbial communities from Lethbridge, Alberta, Canada - RJG_01 | ecosystem: Host-associated > Mammals > Digestive system > Stomach > Rumen | place: Canada: Alberta...
AGATTCGACATGGGTCTCCCTTCCTCTTCGAACCTCGACAATCCGAAGGTTAGGGAGACCCTCTCTCTAGGTCAAACCAACAGAAACGTTATGCCGACTGGGCACCGCCCGCATCAATAGGCCCAATCCCTACTTTTCAGGCAGCAGACCAGTCCCCAGGAACTCGCCGCCGAGCACATGGACGTGGAGGTGCTTCACGACCTGGTCGGCGTTGTCACCCGCATTGGAGATGACGCGATAGCCGTCCTTGTCGATGCCCGTCTTTGCCGCGACCTCCTTGATCGCATGGCCGACGGCAGCTAGGACCTCGGCGGGGATCTCGTCGGAGAAATTCACGTAGTGCTGCTTGGGCACGATGAGGACATGGACGGGAGCCTGGGGGTCGGCGTCCTTGAACGCGGTGACGTACTCGTCCTCGTAGACGTAGTCGCTCTCGATCACGTGATTGGCAATCTTGCAGAAGATGCAATCGTCCATCTTCGTCCTCCTATTCGTCGATAAAGTTGGTCGCGGGAGCCGCCGTGGTATCCGTAACGGCGTCGGGGCTGGTCTCGTCTATGAGCACCTGCACCTTTTGCTCCGCATTGGTCAGACGTTCGCGGAGGCTCTTTAGGAGCTCGACGCCTCGGCTGTAGCGAGCGAGGGCATCCTCCAGCTCCAGATCGCCCGCCTCCAGCGCACGCACGATCTGCTCGAGCTCGATGGAGGCCTCCTTGAAGGTCATCTCCTCGATCTTCTTTTCTTCCGGCATGCCTACCTGCCTTTCTGATGAGACTCGGGACTCTTTATGAGTCTTTGCTGACGTGTGTGACCTGGGCCCGGGCCGATCCGGTACCCAAAAGCACATCCACCTCGTCGCCGACGGCGAGGTCGGCGGCGCTGCCCACCACGTGCCCATCTGCGTCTCGCACGAGCGCATAGCCTCGGGAGAGGACCTTGAGGGGCGAGAGGGCGTCGAGCGTGCCGACTACGCGGGCCATATGCTGCTCGTAGGGACGCAACATACGGGAGCCCACGGTGCGCAGGCGCAGCCCATCCTCATCGAGACGCTCGCGACGCTGAGCGAGCGTACGGGGTATGGCATCGTGCAGGCGTTCAGCTGTGAGCTCAAGGCTCCCCTGACGGTCGCGCACGATGGACATGGGGTCCTGCAGGCATTGGTGCGCCGCGAGGGCCTCGATATGCTGCGCCTGCTGCGATACCGTATAGACAAGGGATCGCTGGGCAGACTGCCCGCACGCCGCAAGCCATTGGTCCTGCGTCTCCAAAGCCGTCCGCATCGCACGCGCGAGACGCAGGCGACGCTCGATGATGACCTTCTCGACCTCGTCGAAGGCGGGCGCCACCGACTCGGCGGCCGCAGTGGGCGTCGAGCAGCGGCGGTCGGCGACCATATCGCAGATGCAGGTGTCCGGTTCGTGTCCGATGCCGGTGATCACCGGTACGGGGCATGCTGCCACCGCCCGCGCGAGCGCCTCGTCGTTGAAGGTCATGAGGTCCTCGAAAGAGCCGCCGCCGCGTACAAGGAGGATGGCGTCGGGCCGCGCTGCCGCCGCTACTTGCAATGCGCGGATGATCTGCTCGGGAGCGCCGGGGCCCTGCACCATACACCCCGCCTCCTGGAGCAAGACGAGCGGGTTGCGGCGCGCGAGCGTACGGCGGACGTCATCGATCACGGCACCGGAGAGGGACGTCACGACGCACACGCGCTCGCAGAAGCGCGGGATGGGACGTCTACGCATGGGGTCCATCAGACCCTCGCGCTCCAGACGGCGGGCGAGCTCTGCCACCTGCTGGCGCAAGAGCCCCTCGCCCGCCACCGTCATCGACTTCACGTTGAAGGAGAGCGAGCCGCGCCGGTCGTAGATCTCAAAGGTACCGGTCATCTGCACCTGCAGGCCGTCGCGAAGGTCGAAGTCGAGCCGCTGATAGACGTACTTCCACATGGTGACGTCCATGGCGGCGGAGTCGTCCTTGACCTGGAAATAGCAATGGCCGCTACGGGCGTTGGGCCCACGGAAACCGGTGACCTCACCGGTGATGACGAGCGTCGGGAGCTTTTTGACCTGCCCCTTGACGAGCGTCACCGCCTCGCTGACGGTGAGAGCGGACTCTCCCCTATCGGTAGTGGCGGTACCTGTTGCGGGACCGGATGCGCCGGCCTTGAGACTTTGCGGCACACCCGGCATCGCGACCGGCTCGGGGCCGACCTCCCAAGCCCACGCCATCGCTAGTCCCTCCTCGTGCGGCCGATGAGGTACAGGAGCTGGACGATCGAGACGAGCGCCGCGGCGACGTACGTGAGCGCGGCGGCGGTGAGAACCTGACGCGCGCCTCTCTCGTCCAACCCGGTGCCCGCCGAGCCCAGATACTGGACCGCCCGGCGCGACGCGTTGATCTCAACGGGCAGCGTGACCAGCTGGAATATGACCGAGAAGGCATAGAGGGCGATGGCGAGCCGGACGAATCCCGCCAGATTGAGGATGATGCCGATCATGAAGAGCAGGCCCCACGTCTGCTGGGTGAAGTTGACGACGGGTACGAGCGCCGCACGGAACTTCATGGGGAAGTAGCCCCGCGCGTTTTGCACCGCATGGCCTGCCTCGTGACAGGCGACGGCGACGGACGCGACGGACCCCGCCTGGAAGTTCTCATCGGAGAGATGCAGGTTGTTGTCACGCGGGTCGTAGTAATCGGTCAGGTGGCCGGAGACGCGCGTGATGCCGACCGTGGATGCGCCGTTGGCATCGAGCATGCGTTTTGCCACCTGTGCCCCGGTCGCGCCGAAAGACCCACGGACTTTCGACCATTTCTTGTACGTGCTGTTGATATACGCCTGTGTACCGAATCCGAGGACCATCGATATCACGAGGACGATCATATATGCGGGGTCATAACCATACAGGTACATGCGAGCTCCTTTGGACGAAGCCTTGTTGGTGAGACTACTCTACCCCTACGGGCGGACACGCAATCAGACCCTCTACAACAACTCGACGCGCCCGTCCTTGATCGTGAGTCCGACCTGTCCGTCCAAAAGCCCGTCGAGGCGGGTTGCGAGCAGGTCGTGGCGCCAGCCGCCGTCCAGGGGGCATGGGCGATGCTGCAGGTAGTCGTGCAGGTCGTCGCGGGAGGCCAGGAGCTGCACGGCGATGTCGTTCTGCTTTGCCACGATGCGCGTGAGGGCGTACATCAGATCTATCGCCCCCTCGGTCTCGGGAGAGGGGCGCTCGCGGCGCTTGGAGTGCGGCAGGTCGACCGCCTTGGCGGCGGTACCCTTGCGCAGGGCACGGAGCAGGCCGGCTGCCGTCTGCTCGCTCAGCTGCTCGGTTCCGCGGATACGGCGCAGCACCGCCGCGTCGCGGGGCACCCGGTGGCAGCACTCGACGATGACCTCGTCGGAGACCAACCAGCGCCTGGGGATGTCACGCTGTGCCGCGACCCTCTCGCGCCAGGCGCAGGCCTCGCGGGCGATGGCGAGCTGCTTGCGCGTGAGGGAGCTCGACCGTTTGAGGTGCAGGTAGGCCAGGTCGGGATCGCGCTCCACCGCCGCTTTGTCGACCAGGGCCTCCATCTCGGGCAAAACCCACCCGAGCCGGTTCTTCGACGAGAGGCGCGTGACCATGTCGTCGTACATCCTCGGCAGATAGCGGACGTCGTCCTCCGCATACTCGAGCTGGTGCTGGTCCAACGGACGATGCGTCCAGTCGGAGAGCGCATCCGCCTTGGCGAGATGCACCCCGCAGAGTTCCTCGACCAAGGCGCCGTAACCCATCTGCTGCCGCAGCCCGATGAACGCGGCTGCGACCTGGGTGTCGAAGATAGGCTGGGGCACGACGCCGAGGGACCCGTACAGGACCTCGAGGTCCTGCGAGCAGGCATGGAAGACCTTCACGATCGTCTCATCGGCAAGGAGCGCCGCGAAGGGAGCGAGGTCGCTGAGCGCGATGGGGTCTATGAGGGCCACCTCATCATCGGTCGCCGCCTGGATGAGGCAGAGCCTGGGATAGTAGGTCTTTTCCCGCAGAAACTCGGTGTCGATGGCGAGCACTCTGTGTGAAGCTGCCCTCTCGCAAAACGCCGCAAGCTCATCATATCGGGTAATATACACGCATCTCTCGTTTCGAAAATCGTTTAAAAATAGGTGTAGTATCGTCTGGTGTTGCCACTAAGTATACGACGGTCGACGTAGGGCCCGACAGGAGGATCGATGCGCTGCCTGATAGTTCACAACCTGCGTTCGGGCTTTGGCTCCAAGGCAATCTTTGATTTCGAGCGAGCCCTGGTTTTCGCCGGGGACGAGATCGTCCTGCATGCGCTCGGCGACGACGAGTCCGCCGCCGACGCCCTGCGGGATGCCGAGGAGTACGACCTCGTCGTCCTGTCGGGAGGCGACGGCACGACCACGAACCTGCTCTACGCGCTGAGGTACCGCGGGGTGCCCGCGTGTGTCTTTCCCTCGGGCACGGCCAACCTCTACTGCATCAACCTCGGCAACAGCGTCGACCCCGCCTCGCTCGCACACTCCTGCCGTGTCGGGGCCACTGCCTCTACCGACCTGGGTGAGGTCACCTACGTCGACGAGGACGGCAAGGAGCATGTGCGCGGCTTCAGCATCATGATGGGCACGGGTTTTGACGTGCAGATCATGAAGGACGCCGTCGCCGGCAAGCAGGTTCTCGGTGAGAGCGCGTATTTTGCCGCGGCCCTGGCAAACGCGAGGCCGACCGTCCACCATTTCAAGATCACCGTCGACGGCGAGGTCTACGAACGCGACGGCATCTCCTGCCTCATCGCCAACAACGCCACCATCCAGGGGGACATCCGCATCGTGCCCGACGGCCGCATGGACGACGGCTTGCTCGACGTGATCATGCTCGAGCAGACAGACGCCGTGGGGCTCCTCAAGCCCATCGTCGCGAGCCTCGTGGACCGTGGGGGCACCCAGCTCGGCCGCCCGCAGATCGAGACGTTCCGCGGCCGCGACATCCTGATCGAGCCGGACCAGCCCGTGCCCCTCGAGTACGACGGCGAGCCCGCCCCCGGCAAGGTCACGAGCTACCACGCGCACGTCCTGGCCGGGGCAAACGACGTCGTCGTCAGCCCGCTGAGCGCGTATTACGACGCAAAGAGCCCCTACAACGAGCGCAACCCCCGGTTTGGCAGCGCCGATATCCCCGCCTTCCCCTCGCTCTGACGCGGCGGTCTCGCAACTACGCACAAAGACACACAAAGACACACAAAGGACCTGCATGTACACGTTCCAAAGTCACGTACGCTACAGCGAGTGCGACGAGCACGGCCTCCTGTCCCTGGAGGGCCTGATCAACTATCTGCAGGATTGCTCGACTTTCCAGAGCGAGCACCTCGGCATCGGCATCGACCACATGCGCCGCAACCACATCGCCTGGTTTATCAGCGCATGGCAGATCTGGATAGACCGTCTGCCCCGCTTCACCGAGTCGATCTCCGTCTCCACCTGGTCGACGGGCGTCAAGCGCACGAGCGCCAGCCGCAACTTCACCATCGTCGACGCCGAGGGCGCGAGCTGCGTGCGCGCGGACTCGCTCTGGTTCGTGTACGACACCGAGGCGCGCCGGCCCGTCCGCATCCCGGACTCCGAGCACGCCTACGACGAGGGCGACGCCCCGCTCGACCTCCCTCCCACCCAGCGCAAGCTCCCCGTGGAGGGCCCGTATCGCGAGGGCTCCCCCATCGTCGTAACCGAGCAGCACCTCGACACCAACGGCCACGTCAACAACGCCCAGTACATCCGTATGGCGGCATCGGCGCTCGACGTCCCCGTCGACGTGCGGGTCCTCCGTGTGCAGTACAAGCTCATGGCGCTGCTGGGCGACACCATCGTCCCGCGTCTGCACCAGACGCAAGACGGCGTGACCGTCGACCTCGCGAGCCCTGACGGCACGACCTACGCTGTCGTCTCCCTCGCGAGCAAGTAAGACGGACGCGAGCAGAGGCAAAACGGCTCGCGGCGGGCAGACACTAGACACACGTTGTCAACGATTCAACGGAGCAGTATATGAGGGCTATTGTCGCGACATGCAAGGACTGGGGTATCGGCAAGGACGGCGACCTCCTCGTCCACAACCGCGAAGACATGCGTCACTTTGTGCGTCTCACGACCGGTGGCACGGTGGTCATGGGACGTGCGACGCTCGATAGCTTCCCGGGGGGCCGTCCGCTCAAAAACCGCCGCAACATCGTGATTACGCGGCAGGACAGCTTTGCGCGCGAGGGCGTGGAGGTTGCGCACGGCGTTGCAGAGGCACTCGACTTGGTCGCCGACAGCGACCCCGACACCGTCTGGCTGATCGGCGGTGCCTCGATCTACCGGCAGATGCTCCCCTACTGCAGCGAGGTCGTCGTCACCCGGTACGATACCGTGCGCGACGCAGACACCTACTTCCCCGACCTTGACCGGGACCCGGCCTTTGAGGTCGCGGAAACGGCACAAGGCGACACGTGTGTCTTTGTGACGTATCGCCGCAAAGAAGATCGGTAGCCTCTAGCCTGACCGCACGGCGCTAACCTGACCGCAAGGTGATGGCCTTGCTGCGCAGCGCTGTCTTGTCCGCACCTGCCGCGTCAGACGGCGATGGGGATGTCCTTGATCTGGGGGCCGTGCTGGTAGTCCTCCACGATCAGGTCGTCCGTCGTGAAGTCGTAGAAGTCACGCACGTCGGGATTGAGCGACACCTTGGGCGCCGGATAGGTCGGCCGCTCGATCAGCTCGCGCACCAGGGGCACATGGCGGTCGTAGATGTGCATGTCGGCGACCATGTGCACGAGCTCGCCCGCCTCCATGCCCTCGACCTGCGCGACCATCATGAGCAGGATGGCGTACTGGCAGACGTTCCAGTTGCTGGCGGCGAGCATGTCCTGGCTGCGCTGCACCAGCAGCATGTTGAGCGTCGGGCGGTCCTTGCCCTCCTCCTGCGTGACGTTGTAGATTGCGTTGTACGCGCAGGGGTACAGGTGCATCTCCGGCAGGTCGCTCACCTGGTAGAGGTTGGTCATGATGCGGCGCGAGTACGGCGTGTGCTCGAGGTCCCAGAGCACCTTGTCCATCTGGTCGAACGCGCCCTCGGCATAGTTTGTCTTCACGCCTACCTGATAGCCGTACGCCTTGCCGATGGAGCCCGTCTCGTCGGCCCACTCGTCCCAGATGTGCGGTTTGAGGTCGTGGACATTGCTCGACTTGCGCTGGTAGATCCACAGGACCTCGTCCATGCAGCTCTTGAGGCCGGTGCGGCGCAGGGTGAGCGCGGGAAACTCCTCGCGCAGGTCGTACCGGTTGCAGACGCCGAACCGCTTGAGCGTGTAGGCAGGCGTGCCGTCGGACCAGTGGGGACGCACCTTCTGGCCCTCGGTGGATGTACCGTGCTCGATGATGTCGCGGCAGTTCGCGATGAAGATATCGTCTGCTTTGCTCATTTATCCCTCAATCGTCCCTGTGTCCAAACCGGCCTCGCTCAGGCTGCTGCCCGAGTATTCCTCGTATATCTGCGGAAAGGGCTGCTCGAGGATGGGGTCACCCGAATCCAGCACCTCTTGGATATACCGTGAAAAGAGGAAGGATGTCGCCATGACCAGCAGCATGAGAGCCACGACCACCGCAGCGGCGATCACGTAGGCGATACCTCCGGAATTCGCATTTTCGGGCGACATCGTCGCCGATGCAGTCTCCGGCACCGGCTGCGCCGTGCTGAGCTGGGTGCCGCCAGCCTGCCGGCCGCCGTCGGGCCCTTGCGCGCCATACGGGTCCTGCTGGCCGCCAGAGGTACCGGGTTGGCCGCCATACGGGCTCTGCCGGTCGCCGGGGTTGTCCTGCTGCCGATAATCCATGCGTATCCTTCCGAAAAAAGCGGCAGGCCGCTAAGACCTGCCGCTCAAACATACTACCGCATACAAGACAAACGGTGAAACCCTACTGGAAATCGCCCGCGGTGATCTGGTCCATCAGGAACTGCTCGTCGCGCTTGCGGCCGCGCGCCAGCTCGGCGGCGGCGACAACAGGCACCCAATAGAAGATGCGCTGCTTGGCAACGTCCGCCTTGACGCTGTAGAGGTCGAGGTAGATCTCGGCCCACAGGGGGTGACGGAGCTTGAGGAGCAGGTAGGTCTGCGCGGCGTCGACCACGGGGTCGCCGGAGGTCACGTGCGCCCAGTCGCACAGGTACAGCTCACCGTCGTCCGCGACAATCACGTTGGACGGCACGAAGTCGCCGTGGCACACGCGGCCGATGTTGTGCAGGCCGTCGATACGCAGCTCCAGGTCATAGCGCGTGGAGGGGTCGATCGCCTTGACGGACGTCACCATGCGCACGAGCTTGTCCTTCTGGCGGTTGAGCAGCGGGGCTTTGGTGCCCTGCACCTTGAGCTGCAGGTCCACCAGGCGCTCGGCGAACTCCCTGAGCTTGTCCTTGTCGGGGTTGTCGTGGTCGGGGTAGGCCTCCTGGTTGGCCAACGTACGCAGGTCGGTGCCGGGGATGTAGTGGTTGGCGATAGCCCAGCTGCCGTCCCACTCCCCGCCCTCGATGCGGGAGACCTCGATCACCTCGGACACCTTGATGTCGGTGTCCATGATGCACGCGGTGTTGTGCGCCTCGTTGAAGATGTCGGATGCGGGCTTGTTGTCGTTGAAGACCTTGATCACGCGGTTGCCGTCCTGATAGACGACCTTGTTGTTGCGGCGTGCAAGCTCGACCTTGCTATCGGAAAGCTTCATCGTGGTTCCTTTCCCATCATCTCAGACAAGCCAGTTTACGCATCGTAGGAGCTGGCGGGACGGCCGTAGTAGGCGTCCAGGTAGAGCTCCTTGATCTCCGAGACCAGCGGGTAGCGCGGGTTGGCGCCGGTGCACTGGTCGTTGAAGGCGTTCTCGCTCATCTCGTCCAGTGTATCAAGGAAGTACTGCTCGTCCACACCGTATTCGGCAATCGTGTGCTTGACGCCCACGTGGTCGAAAAGCTCCTGGATCTTGGCGATGAAGTTCTCGAAGACCTCGGCGTCGGTCTCGCCGGTGCAGCCGCAGAAACGGCCGGCCTGGGCGTAGCGCGCGAGGGTCTTGGGATGGTCGTACTGGGAGAAGGTGCCCATCTTGACCGGGCGCTCGGAGGCGTTGTAGCGCATCACGCGGGTCAGGATGACCGCGTTGGCCCAGCCGTGCGGGATGTGATGGTAGGCGCCGAGCTTGTGAGCCATGGAGTGATTCACGCCCAGGAAGGCGTTGGCGAAGGCCAGGCCGCCCAGCGTGGAGGCGTTGGCCATGTGGTCGCGGGCCTCGACGTTATTGGGCTCGTCATAGGCCAGCGCCAGCCAGTCCATCACGAGCTTCATGCCCTGCAGCGCCCAGCTGTCGGTGAAGTCGGAGGCCATGATCGAGACGTAGGCCTCGAGGCAGTGCGTGAGGACGTCGACGCCGGAGGCGGAGGTCAGGCCCTTGGGCTGGGTCATCATGTTGTCGGTGTCGACGATGGCCATGTTGGGCATGAGCTCGTAATCCGTGATGGGCCACTTGATGCCGTTCTTGGCGTCGGTGATGATGGCGAAGGGCGTGACCTCGGAGCCAGTGCCCGAGGAGGTCGGGATGGCGACGAAGAAGGCCTTCTTGCCCATCTTGGGGAAGTTGTACACGCGCTTGCGGATGTCCATGAAGTCCATGGCCTGGTCCTCGAAGCGCTCGTCAGGATTCTCGTACATGGACCACATGATCTTGCCGGCATCCATCGCGGAGCCGCCGCCGATAGCGATGATCACGTCGGGCTGGAAGGCGCGCAGCAGCTCCTCACCCTTCTCGGCATCCTGCAGCTTGGGGTCGGGCGAGATCGACCAGAAGGAGGCGTGGGCGATGCCCAGCTCGTCCAGGGTCTTTTCGATCTTCTTGGTGAAGCCGGAGGTGTACAGGAAGGAGTCCGTGACGATGAAGGCGCGCTTCTTGTCGTAGACGGTCTTGAGCTCCTGCAGGGCCACGGGCATGCAGCCCTTCTTGAAGTAGATCTTTTCGGGAGTGCGGACCCACAGCATATTCTCACGCCTCTCTGCGACCGACTTGATGTTGAGCAGGTTCATGGGACCGACGTTGCCCGAGACGGAGTTGCCGCCCCAGGTGCCGCAGCCCAGCGTCAGCGCCGGGGCGAGCTCGAAATTGTAGAGGTCGCCGATGCCGCCCTGGGAGGAAGGCGTGTTGATCAGGATGCGGCAGGTCTTCATAGCCTGGGCGTGCTTTGCGATCTTCTCCCTCTCGTTGACGTTGACGTAGAGCGAGGAGGTGTGGCCGTAGCCGCCGTCGGCAACGAGGCGCTCCGCCTTGGCGAGGGCGTCGTCGAAGTCCTCGGCCTTGTACATGCCGAGCACGGGCGACAGCTTCTCGTGGGCCATCTCCTCGGCCGGTGACACGTCGGTGACCTCGCCGATCAGGATCTTGGTCGTGGGCGGCACGGTAACACCGGCCATCTCGGCGATCTTGGCCGCGGGCTGGCCGACGATCTTGGCGTTGACGCCGCCGTTGATGATGACGGTCTTCTTGACCTTCTCGAGGTCGTCGCCGTACAGGAAGAAGCAGCCGCGCGCCTCGAACTCGGCCTTGACCTCGTCGTAGATGTCGGCAAGGACGGTCACGGACTGCTCGGAGGCGCAGATCATGCCGTTGTCGAAGGTCTTGGAGTGGATGATCGAGTTGACCGCGAGCTTGATGTCGGCGGTGGAGTCGATGATCGCGGGGGTGTTGCCCGGGCCGACGCCCAGGGCCGGGGTGCCCGAGCTGTAGGCGGCGTTGACCATGCCGGGTCCGCCCGTGGCCAGGATGATGTCGGCCTCGCGCATCAGCTGGTTGGTGGCGGGCAGCGACGGCTTGGCGATCCAACCGATGACGCCGGCGGGGGCGCCGGCGGCCACGGCCGCCTCGGCGATGATGCGGGCCGCGTCGGTCGTGCACTTCTTGGCGCGGGGGTGCGGGGAGATCATGATCGCGTTGCGGGTCTTGAGCGCGAGGAGGCACTTGTAAATGGCCGTGGAGGTCGGATTGGTGGTGGGGATGACCGCGGCCACGATGCCCATGGGCTCGGCGATCTTGGTCATGCCGTAGGAATCGTCGTGCTCGATCACGCCGCAGGTCTTGAGGTTCTTGTACTTGTTGTAGATGTACTCGGCCGCGTAGTGGTTCTTGATGACCTTGTCTTCCATCACGCCCATGCCGGTCTCTTCGACGGCATCCTTGGCCAGCGGGATACGGGCCTTGTTGGCCGCAAGCGCCGCCTCGTAGAAGATCTTGTCCACCTGTTCCTGCGTGTAGGTCGCAAACACGGCCTGCGCCTCGCGCATCTTGGCGAGAGCACCCTCGAGCTCGTCATCCGACTCGACAACGAGGTACGCCTTGTCTTCTGCCATAACTCCCCCTTCGGTTACGGTTAGGCTTGAGCACTGGATTTATTGTAACCTCAGTTTGTCTTCATCACATTGGGCGGGCCATTGACCAGTGTTTTCTGGTCATATTGGGCAGTGGATGATTATTGGATAGGCATCAGGTCGCCCGGTGATGGGCGTCGCTATTAAAGCGCGCCCAGTGCCTGCTCCACGGCACGTGCCTGCGTGACCGCGTCGTCTTCCGTGCAGCAAAGACGTACCAATTTTTTGCCCATCGCACGCATATGCAGATTTTCGGCGAAAGTAAGCCCATGCACAACTGCGAGTTCGTGCCCGGCTGCGAGCTCGTGCCCAGCCGCGAGCTCGTGCCCGGCTGCGAGCTCGAAGTCCACCACGGGTCCAAAGCCGCCGAGCAGGATATTGGGCGCCTCCGCATTGCTTTGGTCCGCGCGCGAGGAATCCCGCTGGTCGCGCAGGAGGCCCGGGTACCAGACGCGCGCGACCTTGGGGTGGCAGACGAGGTACTCGGCGATGACCAGGGCCGCATCGTTCTGCTTCTTGCGTTTGGCGTCCCAACATAGATATCCACCAGTAAGCGACAGCACGAGCTCATGGTCGACAGCGGTTTGGTCCAGGCGCTCCCCTATTTCCGGATACGCGGCAAGAAAGTCTGCCGAGAGGCTCACGGCGATAAGACCCGCACCCGCATCTCCGAGCGCATGCCCGAGGTCTTCGCATGCGATATCTGCCCCCAACCGTATGGCCGCGCAGCCAAAGGACGTCGCGAGGGTGTTGTCGCAGACGACCGCCTCTCCGCGCGCGTGCGCCGTCCTGCACACCGCGCGCAGGTCGGTGCAGGAGATGGGAGTGCCACCGAGGGATTCCCCCGTACGGATCGCCATGCCCGCATTCGCCACGCCCGCATTCGTCGTACCTGCATTCTCCGTACCCGCCACTGTCGCGCCCGTATGCGTCACGCCCGACAAGCCGGATATGAGTTTTGCAAGCTTGGTTGCGGAACTGAAAACACACACATCGGTCGGACAGATCCAGGTGTGCTTTGCCTTGAGGTTGCGTGAGATCAGACGGTCAAGGGTCGACCCGCCCCCGTCTGCCATGTCGCTCATATCCCCTCCGCCACGCAGACCGTAGAACCTCCATCATTGCAAAGCCAATCGTACACCAGGTCACTGGTTGTCTGCCAAAGACCCCGAATGCCCCTTTTGGTGCGCGAATTACAAGCTGGGATGACTACGCCGGCGTAGATCGTCGATCCGCATGCGCCCGCGCATCGTACACGTACCGGTCCCTCATTGGCCCACGGTTGAAAAGGGGTGCCTTGGTGTACGATTCTCCCCCAGGATGCGGTGTTCGTTCATGGATCGTGAGCGCGTCGCCGGATTCGAAGGTGGATCACTCGTACACGAAGCGCCACATTCAATCCCGAGCGTGTCAACAGGGCCATCTCATGTACGAAAACATTTATATCGCCCGACGGCATTCGTACACCAACAGCCTCCTATAACAAGAAAATCTGTCAATCGCACCCATTCATGTACGAATCACGATGATCCAAACAGGGGCATTCGTACATCAAACAGCAAATTTCGCGCAATCGGGACAGATCAGGCCCGTTGGTGTGCGAACGATGTCGGCAACGCCCGGAGCGTGATGGCGGTCATGCCCACGCCCCGACCTCAGCTCCAGCCGCAGCTCCGATCGCGACCGCGGCATCGAGCGCGGCTAGCCACCAAACGGGGAAGACAAGCAAAGCCCTGGTACGGCAGAGGCTGCATGGACAGCAAATGCACGTATGGCACAGTGCGGTACCAAAAAGGGCGGTGGGGCATATATCCCACCGCCCTTGCTGGCTCTGCGGTCTTGCTGGCTTTACGGTTGGGTGCACGCTGGGCAGTCAACCGCTAGGTAATCCCCCCGACGGCCCTAGCGGCGCTCGGCGATCTCCGCCGTGATCTCGGCGATGAACTCGTCGAGGCTCTTCTGGACGGTCTCGTTGGAGCGGTCGCGGACGGAGATGTTGCCCGCCTCGGCCTCCTTCTCGCCCAGGATCAGCATGTAGGGCACGCGGTCGATGGAGCGGGCCTCGCGGATCTTGTAGCCGATCTTCTCGTCGCGCTCGTCCACCTTCACGCGGATCTTGGCATCGCGCAGCTTCTGACCGACCTCGCGGGCGTAGTCGCGGGTCTTCTCGGAAACGGGCAGGATCTTGACCTGGCAGGGAGCGAGCCACGTGGGGAACTTGCCCTCGTACTGCTCGATCAGCATGCCGATGAAGCGCTCGAACGAGCCGAAGCCCGCACGGTGGATCATGATCGGGCGCTGCTTGGAGCCGTCCTTGTCGGTGTACTCCAGCTCGAAGCGCTCGGGCAGCTGGAAGTCCAGCTGGATGGTGCCGCACTGCCACTCGCGGCCCAGGCAGTCCTCCAGGTGGAAGTCGATCTTGGGGCCGTAGAAGGCGCCGTCGCCGGGGTTGAGCACGTAGTCGACGTGCATGGCTTCCAGCGCGTCCTTGAGGCCCTGCTCGGCGAGCGCCCAGTCCTCGTCGGAACCCATGGAGTTGTCCGGACGGGTGGAGAGCTCCACGCGATACGGGAAGCCGAACTGCTTGTAATAGGCGGTGATCAGATGCGCGACGTCGGTGACCTGCTCGGTGATCTGGTCGCGGCGGATGAAGAGGTGCGCGTCGTCCTGCGTGAAGGAGCGCACGCGGAAGAGGCCGTGCAGCGCGCCCTTGAGCTCGTGGCGGTGGTCCTTGCCCGCCTCGGCCAGCTTGAGCGGCAGGTCACGGTAGGAGCGCGGGCGGCTCTTGTAGATGAGGCAGGCACCGGGGCAGTTCATCGGCTTGATGGCAAAGTCCTCGTCGTCGATGGACGTGGTGTACATGTTCTCCTTGTAGTGGTCCCAGTGGCCGGAGGTCTCCCAGAGCTTGCGCGACAGGATGATGGGGGTATCGACCTGCTCGTAGCCGTACTGCTCCTGCATCTCGATCCAGTACTGCTTGAGCGCGTTGTAGACCTTCATGCCGTTGGGCAGCCAGAAGGGGAAGCCCGGACCGAAGTCCGAGAACATGAAGAGCTCCATCTCGCGGCCGATTTTGCGGTGGTCGCGCTTCTCGGCCTCGGCCAGCATGGCGAAGTGGGCGTCCATCTCCTGCTTGTTGCGGAAGGCGACACCGTTGATGCGGGTGAGCATCTTGTTGTCCTTGTCGCCCTTCCAGTAGGCGCCGGAGACCGCGGTCAGCTTGAAGGCCTTGAGCGCCTTGGTGTACATGAGGTGCGGGCCCACGCACATGTCCACGTACTCGCCCTGCTGGTAGAAGGTGATGTGCGCGTCCTCGGGCAGGTCGGCGATGTGCTCGACCTTGTAGTCCTGGCCGCGCTCGGCCATGAAGGCCACGGCCTCCTCGCGGGGCTTCTCGTACACGGTGAACTTGAGGTTCTCCTTGCAGATCTTCTTCATCTCGTCTTCGATGGCGGGGAAATCGTCCTCGGAGATCTTCTTGTCGCCCAGGTCGACATCGTAATAAAAGCCGTTGTCCGTGGCGGGGCCGTAGGCAAACTTGGCGCCGGGGTACAGGCGCGCGATGGCCTGCGCCATGATGTGGGCGGCGGAGTGACGGATGACGTGGAGCTCCTCGTCCTCGGGGATCTCGTCGACGTGGCCGTCGTTGTACAGAACCTTCATCTCTTGAAACCTCTCTTCGGTGCGCACGGGACACTCCCGCGAAACAGCAACTTCTGTATGATACGCCAGCCTTTCGGCCAAGGACAATCAAAACAAGCACTACGATACAGTCAACATCAAACGGTTCGGCCCAGCATCCCTGCCCCACACCCTTTTGGGAGGTCTCATGTCGGAAAGCGTCCTTATCGTCATCCCCACCACCGAGTCTCAGCGCGAGGAGTTCCGGGCGATCATACCCGGCGCGCGCTTTGTCTTTGCCGACCAGCGCGACACGCCGACCGAGGACCCGAGGGGCTTCGATATCATCCTCGGCAACGTGCCGCCCGCGAGCATCCAGGCCTCCCCTCGCCTCAAGTGGCTGCAGACCAGCTCGGCGGGGTCCGATGCCTACGTGCGTCCCGGCGTGCTTGCCCCGCAGACCCTCCTCACCTGCTCGACCGGCGCCTACGGTCAGGCGGTCTCCGAGCACCTCTTTGCCTCCGTGCTGGCCGTGCAGAAGAAGATCGAGCTCTACCGCGACGACCAGCGCGCCCGCATGTGGAGTGACGAGGGTGCCGTCACCTCCCTGCGCGGTGCGACCGTCCTCGTGCTCGGGGCAGGTGACATCGGGTCCGCCTTTGCCCGGCTCTGCCGTGCCTTCGGCTCCCGGGTCATCGGCATGAGAAGACACCCGCTCCAGCCCGGCGATCCCTTCGACGAGATCGTGCCGCGGGACAGGGTGTACGACGTCCTCCCCCAGGCTGACGTCGTGGTCTCGTTCCTGCCCAGCACGCCGCAGACGCGCAACCTCGCCGGTGCGTCCTTCTTTGCCGCGATGAAGACGGGCGCTGTCTTTGCCAACGGCGGACGCGGCGACCTGGTGGACGAGGATGCCCTCGTAGAGGCACTACGGAGCGGGCACCTCGCCGGTGCCGCGCTCGACGTCACGCACACGGAGCCGCTCCCGGCGGACAGCCCGCTCTGGGACGTTCCCAACCTGCTGGTCACACCGCACGTCGCAGGCTTCTACCACCTGCAGGCGACCCTCGACAACGTCGTCGCCCTCGCCCAGGACAACCTGCGCCGCTACGCCGCGGGCGAGCCGCTCGTCAACGTCGTCGCTCGCTAATACACGCAAGACGTGTCAGGGGACGAAGACGTGTCAGGGGACGGGGGACTGTCACGCTCCTCGACGCAAAGAAAGCCCCAGCGCGACCGATACGCTGGAGCTTGATGGGGAGGGGTCTATTTGGGGTCTATTGGTCTTTCCCTGCCGGTTAGTCCTTCAGACCGAGGCGCTTCTTCGCCGCTACGAGCATCGCGGCACCGGAAGCGAATAGGACGGCAATGAGGCCGTTGTTTGCGGTGTCACCTGTGGCAGGCAGCGCGGCGGTCGCCTGTGCCGTTGCCGATGCGGCCGGTTTTGCGTCTGCCCGAGCGGGCTTTTGCGTGGCAGGCTTTGCGGGCTTGGTCGGCTCGGCAGGCTTATCGGGCTGCGAGGGCTTCACAGGCTCGGGGTTCTTGTCCCACTGGGCGACGATGGTGACATCCGCGGTGACCGCGGCGGAAGGATCGAAGTCCTGCCCATCGGCCGTCTTCCAGCCCTTGAAGGTGTAGCCTTCACGAGCGGGCGTATCGATTGCCGCCTTGCCGTCCTCATCGACCGTGACGACCTTGGTGTCGTTGTTGCCGTCGCCGTCGGCGTCGTAACCATAATCCACGGTGACCTGCGGCACAGGTTCGACATCGATGGTGTCGTTCGAGCCAGCGGGTTCTGCGGCATCGGCGGTATCGGCGACAGCCATCGCGGCCATATGGCGCGGGGCGGGCTTTGCGACAGCCGTCTCGGCCATGGTCCAGGCGCGCTTGCGCGGACGGGCGTTCATATCGTAGACGAGCTCATAGGCGACGTCCGCCGAGCCGGCGACGCGACGATACGTGCGGCCCATCTCCTCGCTGTACTTGGCGATGTAGGCGTCGTAGTCCGTGAGTGTGATGCTGGTACGGCAGGTGCCCGTAGCGTCGTCGTACACGATATCGGTATGCGTGAAGGTGCCGTCGGTAAGGTCGTACTCCTTGGTCGTCTTGCCGTCGGAAACCTTGACCTTGCCGGTAATAGGCGACACGTCCCACACGGCCATCTGGTACTGGCCAACCGAGGAGAGGCCCCATTTACCGTTGGCGTACTCGAGGTCGTAGCTCAGCGGCACGGTGGTGAGGCCGTTCTCGCTCACATAGAGCTTGCCGGGGTTTTCGGAGTTGAGCTTGTCGATGTAGGCCTGCTGGCCCTGTCCGACGATGGTGAGGTGCGCGTGGGTGCCGTCGTACTCCACCGTGTAGGTGCCGTCCTGCACCTCGTAGGTGGCGTAGGTCTGCTTGCCGTCGCGGTCCACCAGCTGCACGGCGGGCTCGCCGAGCGCCTTATTGACCTCGTCGGTCGTGAGCGCGATGTCCTTGACCCAGATGTATTGATCGGGCTCGAAGGTGCTCACCCACTTGCCGTCGCGCCAGTACAGGTAGAAGCGGCGGCTCGTGTTGTCCGGGTTGTTGAGGTTGACGTAGTGCTTGCCCTCGGACTCACTGTTCAGCTTGTCGATATAGGGCTGCGTACCCTCGTCGCCCTTCTTGATCACGATGGACGCGCTGACGCTGCCGTTCCTGCCTTGGGAAACCTTCACGTCGTAGGTGCCGTCGATGAGGCCGTACTTAGCGACCTCGGGCGTGTTGCGGCGGCCCTTGTACTCGCGCATGGTGATCGCGGCGTTGTTGATGGCCGCGTTGATCACGTCGGTCGTGGGGGTGATGTCCTTGACGTAGATGTACTGGTCGGTGAAGCGATTGGTCCACTGGCCGGTCGCGGGGTCGTAGTAGAGCACGAAAGACAGACGCGTGTTGTCCGGGTTGTTGAGGTTGGTGTAGAACTTGCCCTGGGCGACCGGCAGTTTGTTCAGGGCGTCGACATAGGCCTGGTGCGCGTCCTGGTTGATGACGACCGTCGCGCTGGACTTGCCGGTCTTGGCGTTGGTGCCGTAGCTCACCGTGTAGGTGCCGTCGATCAGCGGGATGTTGGCGATCTCGGGGGTGTTGCGGCGGCTCTTGTACTCGCGCATGGTGACCGCGTTGTCGTGGATGGCCGCGTTGATCTGATCGGTAGTAAGGGTATTGTCCTTGACCCAGATGCGCTGGTCGGGCTCGAAGGAGCTCGTCCACTTGCCGTCGCGCCAGTAGAGGTAGAAGCGGCGGCTCGTGTTGTCCGGGTTGTTGAGGTTGACGTAGAACTTGCCCGCGGAGTCGGCGTTGAGTTTATTGATGTAAGGCTGGGTACCCTCGTTGCCCTTCTTGATCACAATGGAGGCGCTGGGCATGGAGCCCGCCGTCGACACGCTGACGTCGTACGTGCCGTCGATGAGGCCGTAGGTGGCCAGGGTGTTGCCCCTCTTGTCCTGCATGGTGATCGCGGCGTTGTTGATGGACGCGTTGATCTGGTCGGTCGTGGGCGCTTTGATTTCTTGCTGCGGCGCCTTGGCAGGGGCCTTTGCCGCGGCCTGACCCGCCCCGGCATCTTCCTGAGCCGCCGTGGAATCTGCCTGCTTGGCATCATCAGTCACGGTCTGGCCAGTCCCAGGCAGCTCGGATTCGTCCGTCGCCGCGGTTGTGTCGGCAACCGTTTCAGACTCCTGAACCTCTTCGTCTGCCACAGGTACCGCAGCCGGCTCGGCGACATCCGCGCCGTCGTTGCCAGAGACATCAGCGGCCACCGGCTGCGACTGCACGCTCTCCTGCGCAATAGCGACGGGTTTGGCCGCGCCGGCATCCGCCTCCTCCGCGATTGCGGGCACCGCGCCAGCCCCGACGGAAAGCGCCGCCGCAATGGCGGCTATTGCGATCTTGCCATGAACGTTCATGTAGTCGTCCCTTCTCTGGTACAACATGTTTCTCTTCTTATCCAGAAAAACTACGTCTATCAGTGTAGAGACCGCATACATGCTCCCTGATATGCTGCCGTCATCCCGTCGTAACGCACCGTGATGGCTCGGCAAGGTCCCCTACGATTCCTGTAAGGAAACCCGATTCCTGTAAGGAACCATCCGTACGATAAAATGACATCGACCCGCATCGAGTCCGTCGAGCGCGGCGTCGAGATCTGCAAGAAGGACGGTATCGACGTAATCCTCGCCGTCGGTGGCGGTTCCACCATCGACTGCTGCAAGGCGGTCGCAACCGGCGTCTACTGGGAGGGCGACCTCTGGGACATGGTTGCCACGCGTCACGGTCAGCTCAAGGCGTTGCCCCTCGTCGCCATCCTCACCCCGCGCTGGATGCGCCACATCCTGGCCAAGGACCCCACCTCCCTGCCGCGCTTCGTCAAATTCGCCCGCAACGTGATGGGCCTCGACGGCCAAGACGAACTTGCGCTCGCGCATGAGGCGATCGACGCGCTCGAGGCATACTTCAAGTCCACAGGCATCCCGATGACCCTGACCGAGCTCGGCATCGACCGCGAGCACTTCGCCGACATGGCCGCCGGCGCCAACCGCGGCGGCAAGCTCGAGGGCGCCTTCGTGCCCCTGACCGACGAGGACATAATCCAGATCTACGAGGCCTGCCTGTAGATATACTCCGGCCTCAAGCAATCAGATGGCCCGCCGGCGACTGCGTTGCCGACGGGCCTTTTCAGGAAAACGTGTCGCTCCCCCGTCACCTGTCAAAGCGTGTCGCTCCCCCGTCACCTGTCACGCCTTAAGGGCAACTCCCCGTCTCAGGCACCACGAAGTTGCCCCGATAGGCGGAAAAGCGCTCGGAGAGCTCCGCATTGCGCCTCTCGATCTTTGCGTGGTTGGCCACGGAGAGGCGCGGGAAGATGACCCATCGGCTCGAGTCCCTCACGAACCCCCCGACTTCATGGAAGGGCCAATCCGCCTCGTCCGCGACGTCGAAGGCCTGATAGGCGTGGTCTATGCGCGTGGTCGGCCGCAGGAAGACCGGCGTGCCCAGCTCCTCCGAGAGGGCGAAGGCATCCTGCACCATCTGGTAGGCCTCGGGAACCGATGAGGGGTCGAAACAGGGCACCTTGGAGTAGGCGGCGCCAGCGATTGCTAAGGCCCCTTATTTCTTGCCGCCCTTGAAGGCGAGCCAGTACATGCAGCCGATCAGGACCACGCCACCGAGCAGGTTGCCCAGCGTGGCCGCGGAGAGGTTGTAGAGGAAGCCGCCGACCGTGGGCGCGGCCACGCCCTCCGGCGCAAAGCCCATGGCCGCCGCGGCGATGCCCATGGGGATGAAGAACATGTTGGCCACGCAGTGCTCGAATCCGCAGGTCACGAAGGCGGTCACAGGCAGGGCGGCCGAGACGAGCTTGTCCATGGTCGAATGCCCGCCGAAGCCCATCCAGACGGCAAGGCACACCAGCATGTTGCAGAGCACACCGCGGAAGAAGATATTCCACCAGGGCATGGTCACCTTGCCGGCGGCCACCTTGACCATGGCAGCGCCCAAGGCACCGTCGCCCATGCCGGCCACACCGGAGAGGGCAACGAGCAGCACGAGCAGGAGCGACCCCACCAGGTTGCCCAGGTAGACCACGCCCCAGCTGGAGAGCAGCTCGCCCCAGGAGTACCGGTCGGACAGCCGGCCGCAGATCATGAGGCTGTTGCCCGTGAAGAGCTCGGCGCCCGCGCACAGCACCAGGAAGAGGCCCACGCTGAAGGCCAGGCCTCCCAGCAGCTGCGACACGGCAAAGGAGAACGTGGCGTCCGCCTTCACAAAGGTCATGCAGAGGGCGCCGAAGCCGATGAAGATGCCCGCCATCATCGCAAGGATGAACTGGCGCAGGCGCGGCATGCGGGCCTTGCCCACACCGATGGTCTCCGCCTTCTCCTCGATCTGGCCGGGTGCCAACGCGTCAACGGGGTTCGGTTCTGCCATGGTGTCCTCCTCGGACCGGTTCCTGTGGTGTCCCTATTCTACAAGAGGGCCTACGGACAAGAAACCGACCACAGGCAAGCCTTTACACACCGTTGACCACGCAGGTCGGCCGCTCCCCGCGCTCGAGGGCGTAGACGTTTTCCCACATGTGACGCTGCAGGCGGCGGAGCGCCCCCGTGGAGATGCCGCCCACATGCGGCGAGAAGAGCACGCGGACAGCGGCCGTCTCGGAGAGGTTGAGCAGCGGGTTGTCCGACGTGACGGGCTCAGGAGCGACGGTATCGAGGCCCGCACCGGCCAGGTGACCGGACTCGAGCGCCTGCGCCAGGGCCTCATTGTCCACGAGCTCGCCGCGGGCGGTGTTCACGAGATAGGAGCCCTTCTTCATCGCCGCAAGGAAAGCCTCGCCGACCATGCCCGTCGTCTCGGGCGTGACGGCACAGTTGAGGCTCACGATGTCGGCAGCGGTCAGCAGATCCGGCAGCTCCGTCCACTCGACGCCGAGCTCGCGCTCCGCGTCCTCCTTGCGGTGACGGGAGGTGTACACCACACGGGTGCCGAACACAGTGAGCCGCTCAGCCAGCGCCCGGCCTATGGCACCCATACCGACGATGCCCACGGTCATGTCCATGAGGTCGTCTTCGCCCTGCGCGAAGACGGACGTCTTTGCCTCTATCTGCCGGCCCGCGCGCACGGCGGCGTCGCCCCACACGACCCTGCGCAGGAGCCCCAGCATGAGAAGGACGGCCTGCTCGGCCACGGCGCCCGCGTTGCCGCCTGCGTTGTTGGTGACGTATATGCCCCGCTCGGCCGCCGCCGCGCAATCGATCTTGTCGTAGGCGACACCCTCGGAGCAGATCATGCGCAGCCGGGGCAGAGCGTCCATGAGCTCAGCCGTGGCAGGCGAGATGGCGTCGATGAAGACGACCTCGGCATCCGGAGCCGCCGCAGCCGCCTCGGCGACCGTCGCGTCTCGCGGCACAAAGACGATCGAGTCGCCTGCGCGTTCCAGGTCCTCCGGGTCCAGACGCTCGTATTTGTCTCTGCCGCCGATGGTCAGAATCTTCATGGGTCACATCCGTCCTTCTTATGCCTTGTGTTGCTTGTATTCTATGCCCTGCGGCCCCGCGCCAGCCTCGCGACCCCGCGTCCCGCTATACAATGCCCGCGGCCTCGCGTCTCGCGATATAAAAAAACTCCCCGTGATGACGGGGAGCTTGTACGTGCCGTGCAACCGTTTACGATTGGCAGCTGTCTGTCTGAGACCCTACTGGATGCGAGTGCGGCAGTAGGGGCAGACCTTCCAGTCGGCATTGAGCGGACGGTGGCAGGTCGGGCAGACGTTGCGGACCTGCGTGTTGCAGATCGGGCACACCACGAAGTCGCGGTCGATCGGGGCGCCGCACTTGGGGCAGATGCCGTAGTGCGACAGCTGGTGCTCACGCAGGGCGATGTCCAGGTCCTGCTCCTCGCGGTCCACCAGGTAGCTGGAGGGACGCAGGATGACATAGGCGAGCAGGCCCACGATGGGGATCACGGAGATGATGGCCCACAGCCACCAAGGCTCGGCGCCGCGGCGCTGGGCGTCGCGGATCACATAGACGATGGAGAGGATATACAGCATCACGATGCAGGCGACCATGAGGTAGAGCACCATGCGGACCTCAGGCGTGATGATTTGATTCAGCAGATCAGACATTCTCTGTGAGCCTTTCTTTGGCAGTAAGTCCGCTACATGATAGCAAAACTCACGTATGCGATTCTCAGCGGGGCGCATATCCCCCATTCAACATATCCGCAAGACGAACCAGCTCGATCGTACGCCTATTGATATGTCAATGCCAAAAAGATAGATGCCGCCGCTACGCGGTCAGGAGCGCCGCGACCTCGCCTGCCGTCGTGATGGAGCCGCAGGCGACGCAGTCCTTGCCCGCCGCAGTGAGGGCGTCGAGCGCCTGGGCGACAGTGGCATAGACGCCTGCGGGCTCCTTGCCCTGCTCACGGAAGAGCTCCGCCAGATCCGTGGCAGCCAAGGCCCGCGGCGAGGTCGTCTGTGTGCATATCACCTCGGGGAATTCCGGCGCGAGAAGACGGACCATGTTCTGCGCGTCCTTGTCGGCGAGGATGGCGCACAGCAGCGTCGGCCGCGTAGCAACGTCGGGATGCACCTGGCGGACCGCCGTGAGGAAGGTCTCGACCGACTGCGGGTTGTGGCAGGCGTCGATCACGACCAGCGGGTCGGCGCGACGCACGTCGAAGCGGCCGGGCGTGGGGCACGTGACCACGGAGTCGTAAAGTTTCTCGTAATCAAGCTCGCGACCGAGATAGTCTTCCGCGAGGCAAACGGCGCAGGCAATGTTGGCCGCCTGGTAGCCGGGCTTGAGCGCCGAGACCTCGCGGTAAGCCACGCGCGGCGTCGTGACATCGAGCACGAGAGCGCCACCCAGACGTCCCGGGAAGCGGCTGATCCGATAGCTGGCATGCGGCAGGTCCGCGTGCGCGCGGGGTGTGCCAGGGTGCATCTCGCCGGCTGCGTCAGACAGCCGCTCGGGACGCAGGAGCGTCGGCGTGACGCCCTGCCCCTCGCATTGGGCAAGAAAGACGTCCTCCATCGTGTCGGGCGTCGCAGTACCCACGCCGAGCACGCAGGTGCGACCGGATTTGATGACCGCGGCTTTCTCCCCCGCAATTTCCTCGAGCGTGTCGCCCAGGATCCGCATGTGGTCGAGACCGATGCCCGTCACGGCGACGGAGCTGATGGACTTGGCGGCCGAGGTGGCATCCCAACGACCGCCCATGCCGACCTCGAGCACCGCAACGTCCACGCCTGCCTCGGCGAAGACGACCAGTGCCGCGACCGTGAGCAGATCGAACTCCGTGATGTCGTAGGGACGCTCGCCCGCGGCAGACCGACGCGCATTGACGCGCTCGCCCGCTATCTGAGCTGCGGCGATGCCGTGGGCAAAGGCCTCCTTGGCAACCGGTGTGCCGTCGACCTCCATACGCTCGTTGTAGTCGATGAGCTCGGGCGAGGTGTAGAGCGCGGTCTTGAGCCCCTCGCCGCGCAGGATGGCCGCCGTGTAGCGGGCGGTCGAGGTCTTGCCGTTGGTGCCCGCGACCTGCACGCAGCCGTAGGCCAGGTCGGGGTCGCCCAGCTCCGTCAGCATGTCTTCCACGCTCTCGAGCATGGGGCAGATCCCGAAGTGCAGCGCGGCATGGAGCTGGTCCATCGCACGCGCGTAGTCCCACGCGGGGACCTCGAAAGGCACGTGATAGGTCATGTATGTCTTCGCCTCGTATGATCGTTTTGTCTTGTATCAATCGCTGACGCCGAGGAGGCGCAGGGCTTCCGTGCGGGTCTTCTCGTCTTTCTTGAAACAGCCGCGGACCGCCGAGGTCACCGTCTGGGAGCCGGCGGCGCGGATACCGCGCATCGTCATGCACGTGTGCTCGGCCTCGATCACGACCATCACGCCGAGCGGGTCGAGCTCGCGCACGAAGGCGTCGGCGACCTGCTGGGTGAGGCGCTCTTGGACCTGCGGGCGCGCCGCGTAACCCGAGACACAGCGGGCGATCTTTGAGAGGCCCGTGATGCGGCCCTTGCGCGGGATGTAGGCCACGTGGGCCTTGCCGACGAAGGGCAGCAGGTGGTGCTCGCACATCGAGTGGAAGGGGATGTCGCGGACGATGACCATCTCCTCGTTCTGGCCCTCGTGGAACTGCTTGCGCAGGACGGCGCCGGGGTCCTCGTGCAGGCCGCCGAAGAGCTCCTCGCACGCGCGCGCCACGCGGTCGGGCGTGTCGAGCAGGCCCTCGCGGTCGGGGTCCTCACCGATGCCGATCAGAAACTCGCGGACGGCCGCCTCGATGCGTGCCTTGTCGATGCCCTGCCCTTGCTCACTCATGCGCGGCCCTCTCTGCTGCCTCGATCACGTGCTTTGCCAGCACCGCCGTCGTGACGGAGCCGACCCCGCCCGGGACGGGCGTGATGGCGACCACGATCGGCGCCACCTCATCATACGCGACATCGCCCACGAGCTTGCCCGCGGCCTCGTCCCAGTTGATGCCCACGTCCACGACCACCTGTCCCTCACGGACGGCGTCGGCACGCAGCGTCCCAGGGTGGCCCGCCGCCACGACGACGATATCGGCCTGGCGGCAGTGCGCGGCGAGGTCGCGCGTCTTGGTGTGGCACATGGTGACGGTCGCGTCGCGGGCCTGCAGCATCATCGAGACGGGCTTGCCGATCACCAGGGAGCGGCCGACCACCGTGACGTCCGCGCCGCGCAGCTCGTAGCCGTAGTGTTCGAGCAGGCATATGACCGCCTCGGCCGTGCAGGGGGGATACCCGGTCGGCCGTCCGGCAAAGACGCCGTAGAGCGAACCCGCCGTGATTCCGTCCATGTCCTTGGCAGGGTCGAGCGCAGCGCAGGCTGCCACCTCGTCGAGCGCCCGGGGCAGGGGACGGAACATCAGGCAGCCATGAATAGAGTCGTCGCGATTGACCTCGTCGATTGCCGCCATGAGCTCGTCTTGTGTGCAATCGGCGGACAAGACGAACTGTCGAACGGCAATGCCCACCTTCTCGGCGCGCTTGAGTGCCGCTCGCTCGTAGGAAAGGTCGTCAGGTCGCTCGCCCACGCGCACGATAGCGAGGGTGGGCGTCACGCCGCGTGCCTCCAGCGCTGCCACCCGCCCTGCGAGCTCCTCGGTCAACGCTTGCGCGACCGGTGCACCTCTCAGCTCTTGCGCCATAACGCCTCTTCTCTCACAGGTCGTCCGAGAAATGCCCCGCGACCCGATCCCCGACCGCCTCGGCACGCGGGACGTATGTGTCAAGCGCCGCAAAGGCGGCGTTCTCAGCGTCGAGCGCCCAAAGGGCGTCGCTGTCCCGATAGGGCTTGGTATTCACGAAGACGTTGAGCGCCGCACTCTTGAGCGCGGCAACCGCAAGGTAGGCGGCGCAGCCGACGTCGGACAGCAGCATGCGCGAACCCTTTTGCTCAAGCTGCTCGAGGATCGCGACCACTTTGCAGATACGGAACACCATCTCCTGCGGAGCTCGGGCGGCGTCGCGGGTCGCATTCTCGACGATTCCGTCGCGGTCCGGGTCGTCCTTGGGAATCTTGTAGGCTGCGGCAAGCGGCTCGAATGCCTTAGCGTCATCGTCGATAAGCTGGAGCAGCTGCTCGCGCTCCTGGTCCACTTGCTCTAGAAGCTGTTTCACGTCGTCCTCGACGTCCGCGTATTTCTTTTTACCGACGGTATAGTTGGCGACCATAGAGCAGAGCGCGGCCGCAAGGGCACCGACCACAGCCGCCGCTCCCCCGCCGCCCGGCACCGGTTGCTTGGCGGCCAACGCCTCGGCAAAGTCCTTGCAGCTCATCTCGGTGTAGCTACCCATAGCGAGCCTCCCCATCATCTCGTAAAACGTAGCGCCTATCGAGCAACAATCCCTCACGATTGGCGCCATCGCAGTGTAGTTTAACCTCGGGCTGTTACAAAACGATGTTGTCCGGGGAGCACCGGCGACGATATTGCACCGCCCGCGATTGTTCGCCGCATCGCCGAAGCCTCCGCATGGGCCGCAAGGACCCCTCTTCGAAGATATGACCCTTTTGAGTCATCTTCACGGCGACAGGGTTCTACAAATCTGCAGGTAGAAGATCCGCTGTCTCAACCCGGGAAAACACGGCACTTTCTAGGCAATTGCATTTCATATATCCGCTGGTAGACGCGGAGCAATGTGGCGGGAACTACCCCAAATATCGTCGAAAATCAGTCAATTGACTCAAAAGGGTCATATCTTCGAATGGGGGTCCGTGCGAAACGCTCTTCCCCGCCCAAAGCCCCGGGGGAATCGTCGGCCAACCACCGATGCGCGGCGGGGAGGGCCCGCCTCTGCTCGGTGTGAGTTGCGAAGGTAATGTACAAGCCAAAACCTGAGCAAGCGAGCAAAAGCGTCCTTCTTTTGCTCGCGCCGAACACCGATCGGAGGCGGGTCCTCCCCACCCCGGGATACGTCAGAACAGGCCGACGATCTTGCCCTCGGGCGTCACGTCGATGTTTTCCGCCGCCGGGTGCTTGGGTAGGCCGGGCATGGTCATGATGTCACCCGTGAGCGCCACAATGAAACCGGCGCCAGCGGAGACCTTGACGTTGCGCACGGTGATGCGGAAGCCCGTGGGCGCACCGAGCTTGCTTGCGTCGTCGGAGAAGGAGTACTGGGTCTTGGCCATGCAGACGGGCATGTTGGTGAAGCCCTGCTCCTCGAGCTGGGCGATCTGCTTAACCGCCGCCGTCGTGAAGTCGACGCCGTCCGCACGGTAGACACGCTTGGCGATGGCCTCGATCGACTCCTTGATGCCGCCCAGCTCGTAGCTGCAGCGGAAGTCGGACGGCTCGTCGCACAGGCGGATGACCTCCTCGGCCAGGGCCTTTCCGCCCTCGCCGCCCTTGGCCCAGACCTCGGACAGGGCGACGTTGACGCCGAGCTCGCGGCACTTGGCCTCGACCAGGTCGAGCTCAGCCTTGGTATCGGTCGGGAACGCGTTGATCGCGACCACGACGGGCAGGCCGTAGACGTTCTTCATGTTGTCGACGTGCTGGAGCAGGTTGGGCAGTCCCGCCTCGAGTGCCTCGAGGTTCTCCTGATTGAGGTCGGCCTTGGCCACGCCGCCGTGGTGCTTGAGCGCGCGGACCGTCGCGACGACGACGCAGGCGTCGGGTTTGAGACCGGCGAGGCGGCACTTGATGTCACAGAACTTCTCGGCGCCGAGGTCCGCGCCGAAGCCGGCCTCCGTGACGACGTAATCGCCGAGCTTCATAGCCGTCTTGGTCGCGGAGACGGAGTTGCAGCCGTGTGCGATGTTGGCGAAGGGGCCGCCGTGGACAAAGGCGGGGTTGTGCTCGAGGGTCTGGACGAGGTTGGGCGAGATGGCGTCCTTGAGCAGGGCCGTCATGGCACCCTCAGCCTTGAGGTCATGGGCCGTGACGGGCTTGCGGTCGTAGGTGTAGGCGACCACGACGCGGCCCAGGCGCTCCTTGAGGTCCATGAGGTCGGTCGCGAGGCAGAAGATGGCCATGATCTCGGAGGCCACGGTGATGTCGAAACCGTCCTGGCGCGGCATGCCGTTGGCGACGCCGCCGAGGCCGTCGACGATCTGGCGCAGCTGGCGGTCGTTCATGTCCATCGCACGCTTCCATACGATGCGGCGCGGGTCGATGCCCAGCTCGTTGCCCTGCTTGATGTGGTTGTCGAGCATGGCCGCGAGCAGGTTGTTGGCGTTCTCGATGGCGTGGAAGTCGCCCGTGAAGTGCAGGTTGATGTTTTCCATCGGGATGACCTGGGCATAGCCGCCGCCGGCCGCACCGCCCTTGATGCCGAAGACAGGGCCGAGGGACGGCTCGCGCAGGGCCAGCACCGTCTTTTTGCCCAGCAGGTTCATCGCGTCGGCAAGACCCACGGACGTGGTCGTCTTGCCCTCGCCCGCCGGGGTCGGGTTGATGGCGGTCACGAGGATGAGCTTGGCCTTCTCGGGACGGTCGGCCAGCTTGGTCACGTCGACCTTGGCCATGTAGTGGCCGTACGGGATGAGCTCGTCATCGGTCAGGCCGAGCTTGTCGGCGATCTCCTTGATGGGTTTGATCTCAGCTTCCTGCGCGATCTCGATATCGGACTTTGCCATGTCGAGCTCCCCCTTTGCTCTCACGTGGTCCCTTGGCTGCGCCGTGAAGACAAACTTCGGCACCGCACGTAGACAAACCTTCTATCCGCATCTTGCGGCGTCTGTCCCAAAGCCGCCTCTGCGACTATTTCTTTTATTATCCGCTGTGTCGGTGAATCGCACAAACGCCCAACCCCAACATGAAACACTTCTCACGGATTGCCCACGAGTCACCCGATCATACTGCCGTCCGTGAAAGCCCTCGTCTCGCTCGAATCGCCTGATCGCACGGGCATCCTACCAGCCGAGCTCAAAGGCACCGACGACGGTACGAGCATAGTCAGCGGGGAGGTCGCGGGCGCCGTTGTGGGCGCCGGGGCGGTAGAAGACGGGCGCACCGATCCGCCGGCTCAACGCTTCGACTATCCCCGCGATATAGGTATCGAGCGACTGGTCGCCCAGCATGAGGGCGATCTTTGCCCGCGACAGCGCCTCGTAGTCGGGATGGTAGGCAAAGACGGACACGAACTCATGGCGGATGAAGTGATTGAAGTAGTCGTTGAGATGGGCGAGCTCGGCTTCCGTGCGGGGCAGGGCGCGGTCGTCGTGACGGGACATGATATCGACGAAGAGCACCTTGGCGTGGGCATATCTGCCCGCGGCGATTGCCTCCGTGGCCAGGTCCAGGTTGACGATTGCGGGATCGGTAGGCACCGCGAGCTCCTTGAGCGGCGGTTCGTCGAGGATGCAGGCGCTGACAAGCCCGGGGTGGCGCGCGACCAGGGCCATCGCCACAATCGCTCCTGCGCTATGCCCGACGACCAGGCAAGGCCCGCCCACCGCGCGGATCACGGCGGCGGCATCATCGGCCTGCGCGTCGATTTCGTACGCACCGTCGGCGGGCGCGCCGGTCCCTCCGTAGCCACGCCGGTCGTAGGTCACGACACGGTAACGCCGCGCGAGGAGCTCGGCGGCATACGAGAAGAAATCGCTGTCGACCATTGCCCCATGGATGAGCAGCAGCGTCTGTACGCCGCAATCGTTGTCTTCCCCGTACATGCGGCAATGCAGGGCAACACCCGTGCTCTCTACCGTAAACTCCCTCATCACAGGGCCTTCGTATCAATCAAAGGCAGGGCCAAGCCGGCTTCGCCCGCGAGGTCGGCAAGCGCGGGATGGGCCGCGATCACCGCCTGCGCCCCATGCTCCGCCGCATGCGCGACGAGCTCCGCGAGCCGCTCCGCATCCCCTGCCTGGGCACCACCTGCGCATACGCCCTCAAGCCATGCCTTATCTTCTTCGTTCGGCACAAACACGGCCACATGCGCCAGCGCGAGCGGCACCTTCACCAGCTTGGTCCGCATGATTTCGCTGTCGCCGATCAGAAGAACAGCCTGATAGCCCCGACCCACCACCGTTTCGCGCAAGGCAGCCACCTGGTCGGACGTCATCTGACCGGGCATCGCCTGGTTCGACGCAATCTGGTCGGACGTCATCTGATCACCTCGTTCTCCGTCACCACGACGGGCACACGCTGGTCGTAGGCGCATACGAGCCCGCGCGCGTCGAGGTCGTCTGCGAGCTGCGCCTGGCGGCACAGCCCCACGGCGTCGCCGGTAAAGGCCGCGAGCAGCCGGTCGTAGTAGCCACCGCCGTAGCCGAGGCGATACCCGAAGCGGTCGAAGGTGAGTCCCGGCACGAGTGCGAGCATCGGGATGCCAAAGACCCCCTCGTCGGCCAGGCTCAACAGGCAGGCGGGGTCCTCCACGGGCTCCTCGACCCCAAAGGCGCTGGTCTCGAGGTGGTCGAAATCCTCGATGCGGTACCAGTCCATCTGATGCGCCCGCTTGGCCACGCGTGGCAGCGCGACCGTCCTGCCCTCGTCCCAGGCCCGCCTGATCAAGGCTCGCGTGTCGACCTCGTCCCCTATCGACAGGTAAGTCAAGACGAGCTGCGCGCGTTGCCACTCAGACAGGCCGGCGACGCGTTCCGCTATCTGCGCGTCGGCGGCATCGCGGGCGGTCTGCCCCAAGTCAGAACGGATCCGCTTGTATTCCGCACGCGCATCGCGTTTGCGCGCCTTGATGTCGGATTGGTCCATCGTCGCCCCGCCTTTCTCAGCTACCTCTGCCGCTTGGCTTGCTCCACCGTGTGCAACCAGGCGCGGATATCGAAATCGTGCATGGTGATCTCGGGCATGCTGCGGGTGGCGACGCACATCACGTCGGCCCCGCGCTGGTGCCAGGCGCACCGCCACTCCCCCATCAGGGGCAGGTACTCAGGCGGCTCGATGCCAAAGCCGGTCCCGATCGCTTTGAGTATCGCCTCGACCCGCGTCCATTGGCGCGCCCACTCGACAGGCGTCCGAGCAAGCTCCATCAGCTCGGGAGTGGGGTCCGCCTTGCGCTTGTGGGGCATACCGAGGGCGCGGCCGAGCGTGAGGACCGTGTATTTGTCCAGCTCCTCCGGCACGGGCTGCACGTCCACGCCGATTGTCTCGTCACACACGCCCAAAATCACGATGTCCTCGGAATGCGAGAGGTTGAAGCAAGGCGCTCCTACGACGAGCTCGGGTTTGCCATAGGTGCCAAAGACGAGCTGGTCGTCGCGTGTGACGCCGAGCAACGAGGCGAGCAGCGCCCCGCTGGCCAGCTCGTTCATGGCACCGGTCTCCGCAGGGGCTGTGCCCGTTGCCAGCAGGCGGCGGGCGTGGTCGGCGAAGACCGGCGCTACCAGAGCGAGCAGGTTGTCTTTGACCGCCCGCGCGTCTTCGACGGAGCACACGTACACATCGACCTTTGCCATGGGTGTCTTCTCCTATGCCTCGTTGTTCTCGACGAAGTCGAGCGCGTCGTTGCAGAGCGCAACGACCCTGTCGGGCTGCCTGAAGTCAAAGAGGCCGACCTTCTTGAGCAGCTCGCAGTAGCCGTAGTCAAAGCAGCCGGCGTCGATGATGGCATGCCAGGTGTCGCAGGCACCGTCAAAGTCGGTCTGGCTCTGGTCCCAGATCTGCAGCGCCGCGAGGCCGCTCACGCCGTAGCTCACGTAGTACAGGGGCGAGTCAAAGGTATGCGACACGTACTGCCACCAGTAGTCGTCCTCCCCCGTCGCCGGGTCGCCGTACTCCGCGCAGACATCGCGGTAGGTCTGGTTCACCTCGTCCAGTGTCATGGTGGGGTCGGCGTACACGCGGCGCTGGAACTCGTCGAAGACACACCCGTCGACCACGTTGCCCAGCAGGTCGAGCACGTTGGCGTTCTCGGCGTAGACCGCGGCCTCGCTGCCGTAGATATCGTCGTAGAAATGCGTGTAGAGCGCCTGCAGGCCGTTCGACTGGATTTCCGAGATGTCGAGGTTGCCGTCCGTGCCGAACGCGACGAAATTGGGCGAGACGTTGTGGTGATAGTCGACGAAATGCCCGAGCTCGTGGCTCATGGTCTGCAGGTCGGTCCGCCGGTCCGAGTCGATGTAGATGTACGGGGCCTGCGTCGAGATGAAATAGGTGGTGAATGCCCCGTCCATCCGGCTCGAGCCGCGGTCGATGTCGTAGAGGTGATTCTCCCTCAGATAGGCGAGGGCGTCCGAAACGTACGGGTCGATTTCGTCGGCGTGCGCCTTGAGTGCGTCTATCACCTCGTCCGGGCTCATCCTCGGAGCCTGCTTTTGGAAGGCCTCGGCGTCGCCGGAGTAGTAGTACAGCTGGTAGAAACGCGGGGAGATCTGCTTGACCGCCGCGTAGAACTGCTCCAAGTCCTCCGCCGTGTAGTCGCGCAGATACGCCTCGTCCGCATAATCGGCATAGGAGTCGTAGCCGTAGAGCTCGGCGAGCCTTGCACGCACATGCACGAGCTTGACGAAGAGGGGCCCGACCTTTTCGTTGGTCTCCTCGTCGGAGAGCCCTTCTTGGTCCGCCTCGTCTATCGCCGCGTAGTAGTCGTTCACGAGCTCGCTCTCGCGCTCGGTGAGTTTTTGTTCCACATTGGTCGGCGACTCGGTGGTAGCGTAGACCTCAAAGGCATCCTGGCCCACATGCTCCTCGAAGGCGTCGGCGCACGGCCCCGCACACACCGCGGCAAAGGCGTCCTGTGCGGCATTGGAGCAATCGTCTGCGACCTTCTCGACCTCCTCGTTGTGGTCGGAGAGCGTTTCGTCCGAGACGTCATCGCAGTATGCGAGATAAGCGGCGGTTTGGTTGTCCTCGATGCGCGCGAGCTCGTCGTAGATTTCGTCGTAGAGCTCGATCACCGCGTCCGCGTCGTCATCGGATGCGAGCTCGGTCAGCCGGTCGCATTTGTCGACGAAGGCATCCTCGTCGATATCCCGGTACGAGGGCACAAGTACCGATGCGGTCTGGCTACCGTCCCGTCCAGCCGTGGCGCCATCAGAGCCAAAATGCAAGTCGCCACCCTTGAGCCCACCGCAGCCCGCCAACGCGAGCACCAGCGCACAGGCGATAGCGAGCGCCCTGTCTCTCTGCCTAGTCACAGTCAACCTGCCATTCCGTTCCGGCGTCGTGCGCGTCAAAGCACATGAGGAGCTCCGCGAGGCTCATCTTTTGCAGCGAGATCGGCTCGGGCAGCTCGTCGCGGCCGTAGAAACCCATGCCGTCCGTCTCGATATTGGGCGCAAACGAACCGCCCACGAGCCGGCACTCCACGTACGCCGTCGAGACGTTTGTGTAGTACCTGTTTGCCAGTTGGTGCAGGTTGTGCTCGTGCAGGGCTATCAGGCGCACGGGCTCGACCTCGAGGCCCGCCTCCTCGCGAGTCTCCTTGACGGAGTTGGTAAAGACGGTCTGGTCCCAGTCGACCCAGCCGCCGGGCAGGATCCACCCGCCGCCCGTCTCGTGCACGAGGCAGACGCGGTCCCGCTCGTCAAAGACCGCCACGCGCGTCGCGAGCTTGGGCGTCTGGTAGCCCTCCTCGCTGGCAAACGCGGTACGCACCCGCTCGATCGGCACGCCGGCCAGCTCGGTCATGCATTCGCAGGCGAGCTCGCGTATGCGCTCGTAGCGCTCGATATCGTATTTGTCGTGTGTGTAGCGCAGCCCGGTCTGAGCGATCGCCTGCAGCTCGCAGGCCCACCTCTCCCAGGGATTCGATTCCTCCATAGGTCTCCCTCTGACGCGCGGCGCTGGGCCGCACTCGTTCGGTTCCCTATTAGATTAACCGAGCAGGAGGACACGTATGCGGGCGAGTTCACGCGGCGCGAGGCCGCAGGAGAGCAGATAGGCCTCCACGCTCTCGTACCCGGCGATCACACGGTCGTAGCAGGTCGCGATGATACCCGCCCGCATCTCGAGCTCCTCGGACCGGTCCCGGTCGTCCGCGTGGATCCGTGTGTTGCCCGTCGCGCGCCCGAGCAACCGGATGCCGCGACGGAGCGTGCGCGCGAACGCGCAGCAGAGGCGCAGGGGCGTCGCCCGCACGTGCAACTCGGCCTCATCCACGCCGTGCTTCTTTGCAAAGACAAACGCGTCCACCTCGGCTTGCGGGGCGAATGAGTAGCAGTAGTCCGCGATGATGTGGTCGCGGTCGACACCGGCGAGCCCCAGGAGCAGCAACGCGACGATACCGGTGCGGTCCATGCCCGCCGCGCAGTGAAAGAGGACGCACGAATCAGCGGGGGCGGCGGCGATGCAGGAGAAGATCTCGTGGATGCGGGGCTTGTTGGAGAGCATCAGCAGGTATCCGGCAGTCAGCCCGTAGGAGAATTCCCGCACGTCATCCGGACGCAGGGCCGGGTCTGATAGGTCGCGGCTGTAGAGCGGCACATTGAGGTAGCGGATGCCGCGCCGGTGAGCATAGGGGTCGGGATTGGCCCAGACCTCTCGGCGGCCGCGCAGGTCAATCACGGTACGGACCCCGAGGAGATCGTAGACGGCCATACCGCGCTGTCCGAGGCTGTCGTTGTTGCCCGAGCGCAGGAAACGACCGCATACCGTCGTGCCGTCGGGCGTCTCGTATCCGCCGAGGTCGCGTACGTTGACGCCGCCGGGGATATCGACGCGATGGCCCTCGCCCGGCTCGAGACACGGACCGTAGCATGCGATATCCCCTGCTGCCATAGGCTAATCCCCTTCGACGCGGCGCCGGCTCGCCTTGAGGTCCGAGCGGCGCCTCTTGCCGTCCAGCCGGCGCTTGACCGACGCCTTGGTCGGCTTGGTGGCCTTGCGTTTCTTCGGTACAAAGGAACGACGTCGGAATTCGGCACGGAGCTTGCGCACGCATGCCTTGCGGTTCATGAGCTGGCTGCGCGACTCGCGGCTCACGACCGCGATGCCCGTCGGCTCGTGGCGCATCCGCACGGCGGAGTCGGCGGTGTTGACGCCCTGGCCCCCCGGTCCGGTGGCATGGAAGACCTCCATGCTGCAAGACGCCTCGATCTCTGCGTCACTCTGGCAGGCAAATTGCCGATAGTCCTGATGCGTCAGCCTTTTTTCCACAGTCGTCTCCATCGCGCTTAGGATACCAACCCCATATCAGGGGAATGTCCGCCCGTCTTTCCTATGGTTCCCGTTTCCGACGCATTGCGTCATGTGGCGGTAAGGGATGCGTCAGCTCGTGATGTGCCCGTCTCCGGTGCGCCTGTTCCAGGTGAACTTACGTGCGATGTGCCTGCCTCCGATGCGCCTGCGTGCGATACGTCGCCGCAGCACGCGCATCCCTCACGCACGTCTTCTGCGCTTGCACTACCATCGGATACGACAGACCGCCTTTACGGATACGACAGGCCGCCACACAAAGGAGAACCATGCGCATCGTCGACGTCCACTCTCACATGCTCCCGCCCAGCTACCTTGCCTTCTTTGATGAGGCCGGCGCCGACCCGAAGTCTATCGACGGGTTCCCCCAACCCAAATGGTCGGCGGAGAAGGCGCTCGCATTCGTGGACGAGGTCGGCATCGACTACTCCGTGCTCACGATCTCCTCGCCCCACATATATCTGGGCAAACCCGCCCGCTCCGCCTACTGGGCGCGCAGGATAAACGAGGAGTTCGCCGACTTTTGCTCCGCGCATGCCGATCGTTTCGGCTTCTGTGCCGTGCTCCCGACTCCCTGCGTGGACGAGTCCGTCGAAGAAGCACGGCACGCGCTCGACGACCTCGGGGCTCTCGGTGTGAAGATCACGTCCAACGCGGGCGGCGTCTATGCGGGAGACGTACGCTTCGAGCCCCTCTACGACTTCCTCGACGCACGCGGGTCCGTCGTCATCATCCACCCCAATGCGCCGCAGGAGGTCCCGCAGGGGTGCTTCACCGCGGGCCCCAAGCCCCTCTTCGAGTTCGTCGCCGACACCACGCGCACGGTCCTCGACCTCATCACGTCGGGCACGCTCGCACGGCATCCGCACATGCGGGTCGTCGTTCCGCACGCGGGCTCCTACCTGCCGCTGGTCGCCGCCCGTCTCGCGGGCATCTCGCGCGTGCTCGTGCCGGCGGGCATGATGGAACCCGTCGATGTCGACGAGGAGATCGGGCGTCTTTGGTTTGATATCGCGGGCGACATCTTCCCCACCGGGCTGCCAGCGCTGCTCTCGATGGCCGACCCGAAGCACATCGTGTTCGGTGCGGACTTCCCCTACACGCCCGCACCGCTCATCGCGGCCCGCAACGAGCAGCTGCTGACCTGCCCCGAGCTAGAGGGCATACGCGAGGACGTCATGCACGCCAATGCCGACCGTCTCTTTGGTCTCAGGTAGTCCCCTTCGGCTTCGGGAACGTGTCACTCCCCGACGAAGACATGCTCCTGCATGCGGCGGAAGGCTTCCTGGATGCGCGTGAGCGGCGAGGCTAGGTTCACGCGGATGTGGCAGGGGCCCTCGAAGTTGCGGCCGTCCTGCCAGCCCACGCCGACCTCCCAGCCGGCGTCGATGACCTCGTCGATTGAGCGTCCGGTGCGCGCGCAGTAGTCGGTGCAGTCGAGCCAGAGCATGTAGGTGCCCTGCGGCATCGCGACCCTGACGCCCGGCAGGTTCTGCTTCGCAAAATCATAGGCAAAGCGCGCGTTGCCCTCGATCGTCTCGTTGAGCTGGTCCAGCCAGGCACGCCCCTCGGCGGAGTAGCCGCCGATCAGGGCGTGCATGGACAGGACGTTCATCGAGTTGTAGTGGGTGTCGTCGCCGTGCTTGGTGATGCGTTCGCGCAGCTCCTCGTTGTAGATGATGTGGTAGGAGCCGATGAGGCCCGCCAGGTTGAAGGTCTTGGACGGCGCATAGGCAGCCACGACGTGCTCATGCGCCCAGTCCGAGACCGACTGCGTCGGGGTGTGGACGCGGCCGGGATAGACGAGGTCGGCCCAGATCTCGTCGGAGATCACCGTGACGTCGTGCACCTCGTAGACCGCCATGGCCCGCTCGATCTCCTCGGGCTCCCACACGCGGCCGGTCGGGTTGTGCGGCGAGCAGAAGATGGCGACGCGGATGCCGTTGTCCTCGATCTTGCGTGCCATGTCCTCGTAGTCCATGCGCCAGACGCCGTCCCCATCCAGGTAGAGCGGGCTGTACACGCTGTGGCGCCCGAGGCCTTCGACGTCCTCGCGGAAACCGATGTAGACGGGGCTGTGCAGCAGGATGTTGTCGCCGGGCTGGGTGAGCACCTGCATGGCGCTGGTGATGAACCCGTGCACGCCGTTCTCGTAGCCGATCTCGGCGGGCGTGAGCGCGGCGTGACCGGGGCGGCGCCAGTTGATGATGGCCTGGTAGTACTCGTCCGACGGAGAGAAGTAGCCGAAATGCGGCTCGCGGGCGCGCGCGATGATTGCGTCGGTCACAGAGGGGCAGGTCGGGAAGTTCATGTCCGCGACCCACAGGGGGATGAAGTCAAAGCCCTCCTTGGGCGGTTTGGGCGCAAAGCCCCAGGGGTCGTTGCCGACCGCGTCGTAGGCCATGGCGTCGTGCCCCTTGCGCTGCATGATGCTGGTGAAATCGTATGTCTTTGCCATGTCGTCCGCCCTCTCTTCTTGCCTCATCTGCACGCACCCGGTTGCAGGCCCCGCCCGTCCGCGAATCGCCCGTACATGCCCTTCCCCGATGCGTGCGCGCATGTCTTCTTCAACACCCTAAAATGATAGCGTCCAAAGAAAATCGGGGAAAGGAAAGCCCATGTCCGACGTCATCACCATCGAGAACGGCGCGCTCACCGCACAGGTCAAGATCAGGGGCGCCGAGCTCGCGAGCCTCAAACGCGGCGTCGACGAGTACCTCTGGCAGGCCGATGACCGCTGGTGGCCCCGCCACGCGCCCGTGCTCTTCCCCATCGTCGGCAACCTCCGCGACGACAAGGCGGTCTCCGCCGCCGGCCCCTGCGCGATGGGCCGCCACGGTGTCGCCCGCATCAACGACTTCGAGGTCTGGTCGGTCGGCTCCGGCATGGCCACGATGCGCCTGGAGTCCAACGAGAGCACCCTCGCCGCCTACCCCTATCCCTTTGTCCTCGACATGACCTACAGCCTCGAGGCCAGCACCGCGGACGGGGAGCCCGACACCCTGCGCCAGACCTTCGAGGTCACCAACACGGGCGACCGCGTCATGCCCTTCTCCGTCGGCGGGCATCCGGCCTTCAACGTCCCCGCGCCGGGTCGTACCGACGCCTGGGAGGACTACGAGCTCGTCTTCTCCGAGCCCTGGACCTACGCCTCCCCCGGCGTCGTCGGGGGACTCTGGGACTACGGCATCCACACCCCCATCGTCGACAACGCCGACCGCATGCCGCTCTCCCGCGGCCTCTTCGTCCACGACACCATCGAGCTGGAGCACACGCCCGGATCCACCGTCACCCTCGCCGGCAAGACGAGCGGTCCCGTCCTGCGCGTGGACTTCGCGGACTTCCCCTACCTGGGCGTCTGGTCCGCGGGCTGCGAGACGGGCGACGCGCCCTTCCTCGCCATCGAGCCCTGGACCGGCACCGCGACCCGCACCGACGAGGACGACACCTTCGAGCACAAGCAGGGCACGCTCTACTGCGAGCCCGGCGACACGGTGGAGAAGAGCTTCACGGTCACGCTGCTGTAGGCAGAAAACCCAGCGTGCGTGGGTTTTTCTAAACGGCTCCGCGATATGAAATCACCCTCCTGCACAGGGTTTTGCGCGTTTTCGCAGCAAACCCGGTGTAGGAGGGTGTTTTCAGTGCAGGAGGGTGCTCAGGGTGCCGCTTGGCAAGACAAGCGCTTGGGCTTCCGCCCCGATCGGTAAGACAAACGCCCGGGGGTCAGTCCTGCTTGGCAAGAAGGACCCCCGGGCAGCGTGCCGCGTGCTTGTCTTACCTGTTTGTCTTACCTCAGCTCGTTGGACCGGTCGTAGCGCTTGCCGCCCCAGTAGATGTGGTTGGCGATCTGCGCCTTGGGGCCGGGGTGCACGTCTTTCATGATCCACTTGAGGAACTCGTCGAAACCGGTGCGGTCGACGATGTAGCCCACGTGCTCCTTGCCGTTGGGCGCGGCGGGGTCGATGTACTCCTCGATGTAGGCGTAGACGTTCTGCGCCATCTTGACGATGGAGTCCTCGTCGATCCAGCGGGCGAAGTCCTCGGCGAGACGCGGGTTCTGCTTGCCGGTGCGGCCCAGGAGCTTGACGCGGAAGTAGTGTTCCTTGGAGCGGGTCCACGCGCGGGTCGGGCAGTAGACGACGCACACGCCGCAGCCGATGCAGAGGTTCTCGTCGCGGACGACCTTGCCGCCCTGGATGGAGAGGGCGCCGACGGAGCGCTTGCGGCACCAGTTGACGCACTGCTCGCAGCCGATGCAGCGGTCGGGGTCGTACTGAGGCTCGGTCATGCCGATGATGCCGAAGTCGTTGAGGGCCACGTGCGCGCAGTCGTTGGAGCAGCCGGTGAAGGCGATCTTGACGTGGCGGTCGTGCGGGAAGATCGCCTTGTCCATGCGCTTGGCGAAGGCGGTCGTGTCGTAGCAGCCGAAGGGGCACAGGCGGGCGCCGGGGCAGGCGACGATGTTGCGCGTGCCCGATGCGGGGTAGCCCATCCCCCATTTCTCCTGGTTGACGCCGGACGCATCGATGACCTCCTGGAGCTCGGCGTTGACCGCCTCGCGGTCCTCCAGGCGGATGCCCGGGATCTCGATGCCCTGGCGGTTGGTCAGGAAGATGGTGCCGTCGCCGTACCACTCCGCGATGTGCACGATCTTCTCGAGCGACTCGGCGGAGATCACGCCGCCGGGCACACGGACGCGGCTCGCCGTCTCGCCGTGGACCTTGGACTGACGGAAGGCGTTCTTCATCAGCGCCTTGACGTCGACATCGCGCACCTGCTCGGGCGTGCCGTCCGGGGTCACGACCGGCTCCTTGTCGGTCTCCTGGCGGATAAAGCGGCCGTCTTGGCTGGTGGTGCCGAAATCAAGGACGCTCTCGGCTGCCGGGACCTCGGGGGTCCCGGTCGGCTCGTTCTTTTCGCTCATGCTGCCGCCTCCTTAGTCGATCATGTTGCGGGACTCGGTGTAGTTGAAGACCGGGCCGTCGAGGCATACGTACTTGTCGCCGATGCGGCAGTGGCCGCACTTGCCCAGACCGCAGCACATGCGGCGCTCCTGGGAGACCCAGATGTTCTCGTCGGGCATGCCCAGCTTCTGCAGGCCCATGATGGTGAAGCGCATCATGGGAGGCGGTCCGACGACCACGGCCTGCGCGGTCTTGACGTCGCGCAGCGGCAGGTCGGGGATGTACTTGGTCACGAGTCCGATGTTGCCCTCGTAGCCCTCGGGCGCACCGTCGACGGTCAGCGTGAGGTTGATGAGCTGGTCCCAGCGGGCCAGGTCGTCGCGGAAGAGCATGTCGGCCGGGCTGCGGAAGCCCACGATGGCGTACTTGTCCTTGGGAGTGTCGGAGGCAGCCAGGGCGTCGATCACGCCGCGGACCGGGGACACGCCGGTGCCGCCCGCCACCACGACCGTCTCGCCGCCTGTGTAGAGGCTCACGTCGAAGCCGTTGCCATAGGGGCCGCGCAGCAGCAGCTCCTGGCCCTCGTAGCGCTCGAAGACCTCGCCCGTCACCACGCCCACGCGGCGGATGGTGAGGTCGACCGAGACGCCCGGGTCGATACCCGAGACCGAGATCGGCGCCTCGCCGTACTTGGGGATGGAGACCTCAAAGAACTGACCGGGCTTGACCTCGCCGGTGTACGCCATCCGGAAGGTGTACTCCTTGCCTGTGTGGCGGATCACCTGCAGGATCTTGGACGGCCAGGGGACGTACGGATTCTCCAGAGGATTCATCGAGACCTCACTCATGGTCGCTCACCTCGCTTTCCGCGCCCAGCGCGTCCACGGCGTCGGCCAGCTTGTTCACGCAGTTGGCAAAGGAGATGTACTCGGGGCAGATGGCGTCGCAGCGCCCGCAGCCCACGCACATGTCGTACCCGAAACGGCGGCGGAAGTCGTACACCTTGTGCAGCACCTTGAAGCGCATGCGCTCGCCGCCCGTCTTGCGGTACTGGCCGCCGCCGGCCACATTGGTGTAGCCGTCGATCATGCAGCTGGCCTGCACGCGACGGCGCTCGCCCGCGCGGCCCTCGGGCGTGTAGTAGGTATCCTGCATCGTCCAGCAGGTGCAGGTCGGGCAGGCCACCGTGCAGCGGCCGCACTTGAGGCAGCGCTTGGTGTACTCGTCCCACATCGGCGACTTGTAGACCTCGTTGGGCGCTGTCTCGGGGATGCGCACCTTGGTCGGGTTGTCGTCGACGTGCGCGGGCTCGACCTCGGCCTGCGCCTCGGCATGTGCGGCAAAGAGCTCGTCGAGCGCCTCGTCCTTGACGGCGCAGCGCACGTCGTCGCCGTCGATATCGACGGAGAAGCGCCAGCCCTCCTCGGCGATGTTGGTGCCCATGCTCACGCAGAAGCAGGTCTCAAAGCTCTCGGGGCACCCCATCAACACAAAGCTCACGTGCTCGCGGATGCGCTGGTAGAAGGGGTCTGCCGGACCGTTGTGCAAAAACATCTGGTCCAGCCTCTTGACCGCCGCGAGGTCGCAGGCGCGCGCAAAGACGATCACGTCGCGCTCGTCGGCACCCGTCTTCTCCCCCGCGGGCGTCACCTTGTTGTCCGCAAAGAAGAAAAGCGTGTCCGAAAGCGGCGTCAGAATCTCCTTGAAGGAGTAGTCCGACTTGCGGGCAAACTCGATCTCGCCGATCGAGTGCACGAAATCGTAGCGCACGATATCGGTGCCCTCAAAGCGACCCTCGCCCTTCTTGGTGACCGGGGCGTAGATCAGACAGCTCTCGCCGAGTTTGCCGAGGACGGCGTCCATGCCATCCCGGCTCAGTACGTATCCCACCTGTACCTCCCTCTCCGATGCCACAGGCTGTAAACATTGTCGCATGCCTGCCCGCGGGATTTCGTGAGGAAACGGTAAAACTCTTCATGGGGGTGTGAGAGGCGTGCCTTAGTCGAGGCCGAGGAGCGCACGGGTGTGATCCACCGCCAGCTCCTGAATGTCGGGCAGCTCCCCGATGCCCTCAAAGACCGCATCTGCCTGGTACCCCATCGCAGAAAGACGTGACCGCAGGCTTCCCTCCCCCGCGCCGGCAATCTCCCGGGCCATATGGGTACCCGCGACGAGCATCAGCGGCACCAGCAGCACATCGCAGCCGGTTGGGAGGGTCGGGTCAGGGTCGTCCCCCATCAGGCACACGCGGACATCGGTCCGTCCCATCGCACTGGCCGCCTCGGCGACCCAGCGGTACGCGTCGTCCCCGGTGGTACCCGAGCCATGACCCACAAACAGGACCACACGGCCCGCACGCGCCGGATACCGTCCGCAGATTGCCCGCGCCACACGCACGGCGTCGTCTCGGTCCGCGATCAGCGGGCCTCCCACGCGGATGCCGCGTCGGCCGCACACCTCGCGAAGACGTGTCATCTGCGGTCCCTCGGCGATGAGCAGCGGGAGCACCGCGCATCCCGATTCCGTCGCGTCTCTCTCCCCGACGGCATCGAGCACGTCATCGATATATGCGGAAGCGACGGCAGGTCTGTCCCCAGGATCTCGGCGCGCAATGATGTCCCGCACCCGCGGGCTGGTGATGGCGGCCGTTACCTCACGGTCCGGGAAAGCGGCGCGGAGCTCCTTGATCAGAGGCACCATAACGCGCGCCCCTGCCGCGATGTCGGTACTGCCGTACCAAGCCGCGACAAGGGCGCCGTGAGTGCACATATCCGCCGTCCGACCCTAGCCGAAGTCGACGAGCTGGTCTTTGAGCTGCGCGATCGTGGAGGTCAGCTCGGCCTGCTGGGCGCGCTTCTTGTCGATGACCGCAGGGGCCGCCTTGGCGACGAAGCCCGGGTTACCGAGCGTGCGCTCCACGCCGGCGAGCTCCTTCTCCGCCTTGGCGAGCTCCTTCTCCAGGCGTGCCTTCTCGGCGTCGAGGTCGACCAGGCCGCCCAGGGCCACAAAGACCTCCAGGCCGCCGAGGGCCACGGAGACGGAGCCAAGCGGCTTGTCGATGCCGGCGCCGACGGCGAGCTGGTCGATGCGGCCGACGCTGCAGATGAAGCCGCGCTGGGCCTCGATGACCGCCGCGTCGTCGCCCGTCGTGCGGACCGCGACATCGAGCTCGGTGCGCGGGGACAGGCGGTAGCGGGCACGGGTCGAACGCACGGCGGAGACCAGCGACTTCGCGAGCTCGAAGTCGTGCTCGGCGCGGTCGTTGACAAAGCCGGCGAACCGCTCAGGCTCGGGCCAGGCGGCCATCATCAGGAAACGGCCCTGGTGCGGCTCGTAGCTGCCGTCCTCGCGGGCGTCGAGCTCGCTGGCGGGCAGGGCGTCCCAGACCTTCTCGGTCACAAAGGGCATCACGGGGTGCAGCAGGCGCAGGGAGGCGTCGATCACGTAGACCAGGTTGCGCTGGACCTGCAGCTTCTCGGCGGGCGTGCCGTCGAGCAGGCGGCCCTTGCAGAGCTCGATGTACCAGTCGCAGACCTCGTTCCAGAAGAAGGACTGGACCTCGCGGGCGTAGTCGCCGAAGCCGTAGGTCTCGAGCTGCTCCGTCGCCGCCTTGACCTCACGGGCCAGACGGGAGAGCATCCAGGCGTCCTCGGGAGTCTCGGCCTTGGGCGCGCCCGGCTCGTAGCCCTCGAGGTTCATCTGCACGAAGCGGCAGGCGTTCCAGATCTTGGTCACAAAGGAGCGGGCGGCGTCGGTGCGGTCGGACTTGACGAGCGCGCGGGTCTTCTTGTCGAGGTCGGCGTCGAACTTGACGTCCTGGTTGTTGGTGATGAGCGTGAGCAGGTTGTAGCGCATCGCGTCGGCGCCGTACTTGTCGATGAGGTCCATGGGGTCCACGCCGTTGCCCTTGGACTTGGACATGCGGGAGCCGTCCTTGGCCAGGATGGTCGCGTAGATGTACACGTCGTGGAAGGGGATCTCGTCGGTGAAGTAGAGCGAGCTCATGATCATGCGGGCGACCCACAGGGCGATGATGTCGCGGGCGGTCACGAGCACCTTGGTCGGGTGATGGCCCTCCATCTCCTCGGGGTGGTCGGGCCAGCCCTGCGTGGCAAAGGTCCACAGCTGGCTGGAGAACCAGGTGTCGAGCACGTCCTCGTCCTGGTGGATGTGGTGGCCGTGGCAGTGCGGGCACTCGGTCGGGTCCTCCATGAGGGCGTCTTCCCAGCCGCAGTCCTCGCAGTAGAAGACCGGGATGCGGTGGCCCCACCACAGCTGGCGGCTGATGCACCAGTCCTTGAGGTTGTCCATCCAGGTGAGGTAGGTCTGGGTCCAGCGCGCCGGGTGGAAGGTGATCTCGCCCGACTTCACGACCTCGGTCGCGCGCTCCTTGAGCTTGTCGACGGCGACGAACCACTGCTCGGACAGCCACGGCTCCAGCGCCGTGTCACAGCGGTAGCAGTGCATGACGGAGTGGTCGAGCTCCTCGACCTTCTCGAGCAGGCCGTGCTCGTCGAACCAGGCGACGATGGCCGCGCGTGCCTCGTCGCGGTCCATGCCGGAGTACTCGCCGTAGCCCTCAACGACATGCGCGGTCTCGTCGAAGATGTTGATCTGCGGCAGGTCGTGGGTCTGACCCATCGCGTAGTCGTTGGGGTCGTGCGCGGGCGTGACCTTCACAAAGCCCGTGCCGAAGCCGGCGTCGACGTGCCAGTCGGAGAAGATGGGAATCTCGCGGTCGACGATCGGGAGCATGACCGTCTTGCCCACGAACTTGGCCTTGTCCGGGTCCTGCGGGGAGACGGCGATGCCGGTGTCGCCCAGCATGGTCTCGGGGCGCGTCGTGGCCACGGTCACGTGGTCGATGCCGTCCACGGGCTCGGTCAGCGGGTACTGCAGGTACCAGAGGTGGCCCTTCTCGTCGTGGTACTCGGCCTCGTCGTCGGAGATGGCGGTGCGGCATGAGGGGCACCAGTTGACGATGCGCTTGCCGCGGTAGATCAGGCCGTCGTGGTACCAGTCCACAAAGACCTTGCGGACGGCCTTGGCGTACTCGGGGCTCATCGTGAACTTCTCGTCCTTGAAGTCGATCGAGCAGCCCATGCGGCGGATCTGGCTCACGATGGTGCCGCCGTACTCGCGGCGCCAGTCCCAGCAGGCGTCCAGGAACTTCTCGCGCCCGATCTCCAGGCGGCTGATCCCCTCGCTCTTGAGTTTTTTGTCCACCTTGGTCTGGGTGGCGATGCCGGCGTGGTCGGTGCCGAGGATCCAGCGCGTGCTGCGGCCGCGCATGCGGTTGTAGCGGACGAAGGTATCCTGGATGGTGTCGTCCATCGCGTGGCCCATATGCAGGATGCCCGTCACGTTGGGAGGCGGAATCACGACGGTGCAGTCACCAACGCCCTTGGAGCGCTGGTAGCAACCGGCGCTCTCCCAGCGCTCGATCTGCTCCGGCTCGTTGACAGCCGGATCGTACGTCTTTGGCATCTCTTCCATGCGGTGCTTCTTTCTTCCGGGCCCGTGGTCGTGGTAGGCGCTCATGTCTCGAGCGCGCCTCGCCACGGGCGACCAACATACGGCTATGTAGCATACCACTAGCAAAGGCCGGGGCTGAAACGCTCTCCAGCTCCGGCCTTGTCAGAAATAAAGAAGAAAAACCTGCGGCAGGCGCACCCCCTAAGCGAGCATGCGGTGCTTGCCGCTGCTGGCGCGGACCAGTTGGGGCGACTCCGCCCCGCCGACGGACTCCGGCGTCACGACGACCTCCGTGATATCGAGGTCGCTCGGCAGGTCGAACATGGTCGCCTGCAGCGTCGCCTCGCAGATGGCACGCAGGCCGCGGGCACCGGTCCCGCGCTCGATCGCCTGGCGCGCGATCTCGCGCAGCGCCTCGGGCTGGAAGGTCAGGTCCACACCCTCGAGGTCGAACATGCGCCTGTACTGCTTGACGATGGCGTTGCGCGGCTTGGTGAGGATCTCCACCAGGTCGTCCTCCGTCAGCTCGTGGGTTGAGGTGATCACGGGGATACGGCCGATGAACTCGGGGATCATGCCGAACTTGTGCAGGTCCTGGGGCATGACCTGCGCCATCAGCTCGTCTTCGTTGTCCTCGACCTTGCGGCCGAGCTCTGCGTTGAAGCCGATGCCCTTCTTGCCGATGCGGTCCGCGACCAGCTTGTCGAGGCCCACGAAGGCACCGCCGCAGATGAAGAGGATGTTGGTGGTGTCGATGCGGATGAGCTCCTGCTGGGGGTGCTTGCGGCCGCCCTGGGGCGGGACGCTGGCCTCGGTGCCCTCCAGGATCTTGAGCAGCGCCTGCTGCACGCCCTCGCCCGAGACGTCGCGCGTGATCGAGAGGTTCTCGGCCTTGCGGGCGATCTTGTCGATCTCGTCGATGTACACGATGCCCATCTGCGCGCGCTCCACGTCGCCGTCGGCGGCGGTGATCAGCTTGAGCAGGATGTTTTCCACGTCCTCGCCCACGTATCCGGCCTCGGTCAGGGTCGTGGCGTCCGCGATGGCAAAGGGCACCTCGAGGAAGCGTGCCAGGGTCTGCGCGAGCAGGGTCTTGCCCGTGCCGGTCGGGCCGAGCAGCAGGATGTTGGACTTCGCGATCTCGACGTCCTCGCTGCCCTCGGGCACCTCGTCGGCGCCCGCGATGATGCGGCGGTAGTGATTGTAGACCGCGACGCTCATCGCGCGCTTGGCCTCTTCCTGGCCCATCACGTACTGCGAGAGCTCGTCGTAGATCTCGTGGGGCGTCGGGAGCTCCTTGAGCGTGATCTCGCTCTCTCCCCCGTCCTCCTCCTCGAAACCCATCTCCTCCTCGGCGATGCGAGCGTCCTCGGCATCGGAGCCGGCAATGATGTCCTGGCAGGCGGAGACGCACTCGTCGCAGATGAAGACACCCGAGGGCCCCTGGATGAGCTTGCGCACCTGGCTGCGGGTCTTGCCGCAGAAGGAGCAACGCACCTCGGGCACGCTGCCGCGCGGCCCCCTGCCGGAATCGAAGTAATTCGCCATGTATCTCCTCAATAACTGCCGTCTGTTTCCAGAGAGCAATTATGCGCTATTCGTCCTTGGTCTGCTCGGTGCGAGACGTGATGACTCGGTCAACGAGACCGTACTCCATGGCCTCCTGGGCACGCATGTAGTTGTCGCGCTCGGTATCGGCATGGATCTTTTCCACGGGCTGGCCGGTGTACTGGGAGAGCAGCTCGTCCATGTGTCCGCGGATCCACTTGGTCTCCTTGGCCGCGATCTCGATCTCGGTCTGCTGGCCCTGGGCGCCGGAGCTGGGCTGGTGGATGAGGATCATGGAGTTGGGCAGCGCCATGCGCTTGCCCTTGGCGCCGGCCGCGAGCAGGACCGAGGCCATGGAGGCCGCCATGCCCACGCAGATGGTCGCGACGTCGGGCTTGATGAAGTTCATCGTGTCGAGGATGCCGAGGCCGGCGTAGACCTCGCCGCCGGGCGAGTCGATGTAGAGGTTGATGTCCTTGTCGGGGTCCTGGCTCTCCAGGTGCAGGAGCTGCGCGATCACGAGGTTGGCGGAGTCGCGGGTGATCTCCTCGCCGAGGAAGACGATGCGGTCGTTCAGCAGGCGCGAGTAGATGTCGTAGCTGCGCTCGCCGCGCGGGGTCTGCTCGACCACGTACGGGATGAGCGGGATGTTTGTGGGATTGATCATATCTGTCCTTTCTTGCGTACACGTTTGTCTTTGCAGCGAATACGCACGTGTCTCGTTTGCCTTCTTGATGGTACCCGAACTGGCGGACATTATCCCCGTGAGGTATCGGACCTTTCGCTCGGGCACACCAACCTTTGTGCGTGCGGATTGGCCCGGGATCGATTTCCCCGCGCGGTGCTTGTTCTGTTGCACTCACTTCAGATTGCATTATCGTTAAGGAAGTCAATTAAGTTTCACTTCCTTTATTGTCCCTAGAAGGACGCGAACACCTATATGCTCTCGTACCAAACGGGCGAGAGCTGCGAAATAGAACCGTACGTGGAGGTAGCGTTTCGGGGGCGAACTGCGCGATGAGCAAGTCTGGGTCGGCGGGGAGTCTTCTATCAGGCTGAGGAGCTGATTTCTGTGCTCGACGGCATCTCTGCGGCAGGGACCATACGCCGAGAGCGCCCCGATATAGCCCATCGCCCGTAGACGCACTGTAGAGGTATCGGGGCATGTCGCATGTCGACTATCGCCGCAAACTAAATGATCCGCTTGTCCCGCTCTACTGACAAACAAGAGCACCCCAGCTTCGCAGCCAGGGTGCTCTTGTGTAAATCAACGACAGGATGCGCTGGTGAAGACGGTCCGTCTTACTCGGCGTCGGCCTCCTCGGCGTCGTCGGCCTTTGCGGCCTCGGCGATCTCGTCGACCACGGTCACGACCGCATTGTCAACGAGCCACTGGACGGCCTTGGTGCGACGGATGGACTGGCGGACGGCGGGCATGCGGCCGTCCTTCTTGAACTCGTCCATGGACGCGTCGACGTCCTCGACACCGGCGTTGGCGAACTCGCGGCGCAGGTCGTCCTCGGTGCACTCGAGCTCGAGCTTGGCGGCCAGGGCGTCGAGGGCCAGGGACTGACGGGCGCGCTCTTCGGCCTGGTCGTGCAGGTCGGCGAGGAAGTCCTCGCTCTTGATCTGACGGGCGTTGAGGTACATGTCGAGGCTCATGCCGCGACGGGAGAGCTGGCCGAGGAACTCCTCGCCGAGCTCGGAGAAGACCTGGTTCTGGTAGGCCTCGGGAACCTCGTCGAGGTCGAGCTGCTCGCCGATGGCGGCGAGCACACGGTCCTCCTTGAGGCCGGGCAGGCTCTGCTTCTTGTCCTCGGCGATCTCGTCCTTGACGGCGTCGCGGAGCTCGGCGACGGTGTCGAAGCCAAAGCTGGACTTGGCGACCTCGTCGGTGAGCTCGGGGGTCACGGCCTTCTTGATGGTGTTGACGGTGACCTCGACCTCGAAGTTGCGGTTGCCGTTCTCGTCGGCCTCGTCGGGATCCTCCTCGCGGTGCTCACGGGACCAGGTGATGTCCTTGGTCTCGCCCGGCTTCATGCCGACGACGGCGTCGACGAACTCCTTGGGCAGGTTGGGGTTGGCGAGGCCCAGGGTGCGGTCGTCGCCCGCGAGCTCGGGGACGTTGAGCTTGTTGACGACCTTGGCGGTGATCATGTCGCCGGCCTTGACCTCGGTGGCCTCGGGGTCGTCCTCAAAGGTGGTGCGATAGCTGAGGAGCTGGTCGAGCTGGGCGTCGATCTCGGCGTCGGTGACCTCCTCGGGCGGCATGTTGATGGCGGGGGCGTCGTAGCTCTTGAGCTCGGCCGCAGGGGGCACAGTCACGGTGCACTCGGCGTGGAAGTCCGCGTGCTCGACGACGGGAGCGAGGTCCTCGCCCCAGTCCGGGCGCTCGACGGGGACGATGTCGAGCTCCTCGATCACGAGCGGCTGGACGTCGTTCATGAGGTCGTCGGTAGCCTGGGCGAGCACGGCGTCCTTGCCCATGATGCCGTCGATGACGGGACGGGGGGCATGGCCGCGACGGAAGCCCTGGAAGTTGTAGCGATGGGCGATGTCCTTGTACGTCTTGGCGACTGCGGCGTCGACGTCCTTGGCATCAACGGTGACCTTAGCGGAGACCTTGTCGTCCGAGGTCTTTTCAGAAGTGACGGTGATCTTCAACGTTCCTCCAGTGTCTCGTGCCCGACCCCTCGCCGGGCTAGTCTTTCTCTTGCGTATGGTGCGGGCGAAAGGACTCGAACCTTCACGGGGCTTGCCCACTGGAACCTAAATCCAGCGCGTCTACCAGTTCCGCCACGCCCGCAAGCACGCACAAAACTAGGTCATTATATCAGACGAACGCGAGTATACCCACTGCCGCGACGCCAATTCACGCAATACCCCACGAGAACAAGAACACATAGGAAGACATACGGGAACGCTCCGCAAGGGGCACCGGGCAAGAAGAACGGGGCGCCCGCAGGACGCCCCACCCATCACGATGTCAGCGATGTCTCAGCCTACCAGCGATGCCCCAGATCCTGCAGGGCGTACACGTCCAGCGGCCCCTGGCGCAGGGCGCTGATGGCCTGCACCATCGCGGTGGCACCGCTCATCGTGGTGACCATGTCTACACCGCGGTTGACCGCCTCGCTGCGCAGCTTGGTGCCGTCGCCGCGCGAGCTGTGCCCGTGCGGCGTGTTGATGAGGAAGCTGATCTCTCCCTCCGCCATGAGGTCGATCACGTTGGGATGCCCCTCGCTCACGGGCTTGACCACCTCGCAGGGGATGCCGGCGGCGCGCAGAGTCTTGGCCGTGCCGCGGGTCGCGATGAGGTTGTAGCCCAGGTTCTTGAGCGAGAGGGCCACGGGGGCGATGTTCCTCTTGTCGCGGTCGCAGACCGAGACGAAGATGTTGCCCTCCATGGGGATGTCGTAGTAGATGGCCTCGCGCGTCTTGGCGTAGGCCTTGGGGAAGGTCGTGTCGATGCCCATGACCTCGCCCGTGGACTTCATCTCCGGGCCCAGCGTGACGTCCGCGCCCGGGAAGCGCGACCAGGGCATCACTGCCTCCTTCACGGCGTAGTAGCCCAGCTCGCGGTCCTCGGCGGGCAGCCCGAGGTCGCAGATGCGCTCCCCCGCCATGATGCGTGCGGCGTACTTGGCCAGGGGAACGCCCGTGGCCTTGGACGAGAAGGGCACGGTGCGGCTGGCGCGCGGGTTGAGCTCGATCACAAAGACCTGCTCGTCGCGGACGGCGTACTGGACGTTGAGGAGTCCCTGGATGTGGCAGGACAGGGCCAGCCTGCGCGTGATGTCGCGCACGCGCGCCACGATCCTATCGCTGAGCGAGAAGGGCGGGTAGCAGCAGGCGGAGTCTCCGGAGTGGATGCCGCACTCCTCGATGTGCTCGAGCACGCTGCCCACGTAGCACTGGTCGCCGTCGCAGAGGGCGTCCACGTCCAGCTCGATGGCGTCCTCCAGGAAGGAGTCCAGGTAGACGGGGTGGTCGGGTGAGACCTTGGTGGCCTCGGCCATGTAGGTCTGCAGGTCGCCGTCGTCGTAGACGATGGCCATGCCGCGGCCGCCCAGCACGTAGCTCGGGCGCACCAGCAGCGGGTAGCCGATGCGGCGCGCGACCTTCTTGGCGTCGTCCAGGGTCTCGGCCGTGGACGAGGGCGGGTAGGCCACCTCCAGCCGGTCGAGCAGCTCGGCGAAACGGTCGCGGTCCTCCGCCAGGTCGATGGCCTCGGGCTGGGTGCCCATGATGGGCACGCCCGCCTCCTTGAGACGGCGCGCCAGGTTGATGGGCGTCTGGCCGCCCAGGGTCACGATCACGCCGCGGGGGCGCTCCACCTCGATGACGTTCATGACGTCCTCGAAGGTCAGGGGCTCGAAGTACAGGCGGTCCGAGGTGTCGTAGTCGGTGGAGACGGTCTCCGGGTTGCAGTTGACCATCACGGTCTCGTAGCCCTCGCGCTCCAGCGCGTAGGCTGCCTGCACGCAGCAGTAGTCAAACTCGATGCCCTGGCCGATGCGGTTGGGGCCAGCCGAGAGGATCACCACGCGGGGCTTCTCGGCCTCCGTGTGCTCGTCCGCCCCTCCGCGCTCATAGGTGAGGTAGTGGTAGTCGGTGTGGGAGGCGAACTCGCCGGCGCAGGTGTCCACGGTCTTGACGAGCGGGGTCACGCCCAGCACCTCGCGCACGGCGCGCACCGTGTCCTCCCGCTGGCCGGTGAGGTAGGCGAGCTGCACGTCGGAAAAACCCATCTCCTTGGCGGCCAGCATGTGGTCTGCATCGAGGCCGCGCAGGCCGAGCCTGCGGATGGAACCCTCCGCCCGCACGATATCCGCGATACGGGAGATGAACCAGGGGTCGATGCCCGTGACCTCGTGCAGACGGGCCTGCGTCCAGCCGCGGCGGAGGGCCTCCGCCATGTAGAGGATGCGCTCCGGGGTGGGTGTCGCCACCTTCTCGTCGAAGTGCTCCTCGTCGTAGGCGGTACGGCCGTCGGCCCCCAGGCCGGCATGCCCCTGCTCCAGCGACCTCATGGCCTTTTGCAGGGCTTCCTCGAAGGTGGATCCCACGGCCATGACCTCGCCCACCGCCTTCATGCGGGTGGTCAGGCGCTCCGAGGCGCTCTTGAACTTCTCAAAGGCGAAGCGCGGCACCTTGACCACGCAGTAGTCGATGGAGGGTTCGAAGCAGGCGGGCGTGGCGCGCGTGATGTCGTTGGTGATCTCGTCCAGCGTGTAGCCAACGCTGAGAAGAGCGGCCATCTTGGCGATCGGGAATCCCGTGGCCTTGGAGGCGAGGGCCGAGGAGCGGCTCACGCGGGGGTTCATCTCCACCACGAGCACACGGCCGTCTTTGGGGTTGACGGCGAACTGCACGTTGGAGCCGCCGCAGGCGACGCCCACGCGCTCCAGGATCGCCAACGAGTAGTCGCGCAGGCGCTGCAGCTCGAAGTCGTTGAGGGTCAGGCAGGGCGCCACGGTGATCGAGTCTCCCGTGTGCACGCCCATGGGGTCCAGGTTCTCGATGGAGCACACGACGATGCCGTTGCCGGCCGTGTCGCGCATGACCTCCATCTCGATCTCTTTCCAGCCCTCCACGCTCTGCTCCACCAGCACCTCGGTGTTGGCGGAGAGCGCCAGCCCCTCGCGCGCGATGCGCAGCAGGTCGTCGTGGTCGTAGGCCATGCCGCCGCCGGCCCCGCCCAGGGTAAAGGCGGGGCGGATGACCACGGGGTAGCCGATCTCGTCGGCGATGCGCTCGCAGTCCCCTATGGAGTGCGCGATGCCCGAGCGTGCCACCTCCAGGCCGATGTCGTGCATGGCCTCGGCAAAGAGCTCGCGGTCCTCGCCCGTCTCGATGGAGTCGATGTCGCAGCCGATGACCTCCACGCCGTACTTCTCGAGCACGCCCGCCTCGGCAAGACCCACGGCGCAGTTGAGGCCGGTCTGGCCGCCCATGTTGGGCAGCAGGGCGTCCGGGCGCTCCTTGGCGATGACCTTCGCCACGGACTCCACGGTGATGGGCTCGATGTAGGTGCGGTCTGCGGTCTGCGGGTCGGTCATGATGGTGGCGGGGTTGGAGTTGACCAGCACCACCTCGTAGCCGGCCTCGCGCAGTGCCTTGCAGGCCTGCGTGCCGGAGTAGTCGAACTCGCAGGCCTGGCCGATCACGATGGGGCCGGACCCGATGATGAGGATCTTCCGGATATCGTCTCTCCTGGGCATCTAGAAGCGCCTCCCCTCTCGCACGTCGATGGCAAGGTAGTCGTCGCGGCCGTCCATGAGCCGGCAGAAGGCGACGAAGGCATAGGTGGAGTCGTTGGGACCTGGCTTGGCCTCTGGGTGGTACTGCATGGAAAAGGCCGGGATGTCCAGGAACTGCAGGCCCTCGGGCGTGCCGTCGTTGAGGTTGACGTGCGTGAGGCGCACGCGGCCGTACGCGGCGGTCTGCACTACGGGCGCGATGTGGCGCTCGGACCAGAAGCGCAGGTCGTCCGCATGCTCGGCATAGCCACCGGAGAGCTCGGGCGCGAGCGGGCCAAAGGTCGGGAAGACGGGCCCGTAGTTGTGGTTCTGCGCCGTGATCTCCACCTTGCCGGTCAGCAGGTTCATCACCGGCTCGTTGCCGCCGTGGTGGCCGTACTTGAGCTTCTCGATCTGCGCGCCCGTCGCCATCGATATCACCTGGTTGCCCAGGCAGATGCCAAAGACGGGCACGCGACCCAGCACGCCGCGCACGGCCTCCACCGTGGGCGGCACCGTCTGCGGGTCGCCGGGGCCGTTGGAGAAGAAGACCCCGTCCGGGTGCAGGGCCAGCACATCCTCCGACGGCGTGTCCCACGGCACCATCGTGACCTCGCAACCCACCGCAGCCAGGCGTTTGGCAATGCCCGTCTTCTCGCCGCAGTCGTAGGCGACCACGCGATGGGCGGCAGCCCCCTGCGCGGGGGCAAAGGTCAGGGGCTCGTCTGTGGAGACGTCGGCGACGTAGTTGTGGTCCCCGATGCGCGGAGCCGCCTTGACGCGGGCGACCAGGCTCGCGGGGTCGGTGTCCAGCGTGGAGATGGCGCCCTGCATGGCGCCGGCCTCGCGCAGGTGCAGGGTGAGCGCACGGGTGTCCACGCCCTCTATGGCGACGACCCCGCGCTCCTCGAGGAAGTTGGGGAAGCTCTGCACGCACTGCCAGTTGCTGGGGGTGTAGCACATGTCGTGCACCACCACGCCGCGCAGGTGCAGGACGTCACGCTGCATGTCTATGGCGTTGACGCCGTAGTTGCCTACCTGGGGATAGGTGAAAGTCACAATCTGGCCCGCATACGAGGGGTCGCTCACGATCTCCTGGTACCCCACCATGGAGGTGTTGAAGACCACCTCGCCGAAGGTCTCGCCCGCGGCGCCGCACGACCTCCCCTCGAAGACCGTGCCGTCCTCCAGGGCAAGCAACGCCTTGGGGTGCTTGCCCTCGTCCACCAACAGGTTCACGCGTCCTCCTCTCCGTCCGTTTGAAAAAGGCGCCCACCCCCTCGGGGCAGACGCCTGGCATCTACAAACGGACTTTGCCCTTGCCGGTATCTCGTACCGCTCTTAAAGGTTGCGTCGATTGTAGGGGCGCGCACGGGACGACCACATGGCTATGGGAAAACGAAACGCAATGTACACAAATGCATAATCGAGTCTTCAGATTTTGTTTATTGCATAATGAGGCTGTCATTATCAAAGTGTGCTTAGCGCAATCCAAGATCAACCGCATACGCACGCACGCGCACCGTCTCGCCACATACATGCAACTGAGACACAGACATGCAACAGGGAATATTTCTGTACGCTCTACTTTTTGTGTTGTACGCCAATCGGACCGAAAACCACCTGAAGGAGTACATTTCGGCCCAATCCGCGTACAACACGGAAAGGTGCAGCGTACAGAAAATTAGTCAGGCAGGATCGCCCCCTCGCGGCGAGGCGGGGTAGCTCTCTCACGGCGAGGTAGGGCGCTTTCTCACGACAGCAACACAAAAGGGCCCGGACGCCGTCCGGACCCCCATGCTTTGCCTGCGCCTTTGCGTGCGCTTTTGAAACGGTTACCTACCAGACAGGCACCTACACAGTAGTGGCCTAGCAGACACCCTGGGCCATCATGGCCTCAGCGACCTTGAGGAAGCCTGCCATGTTGGCGCCCGCGACGTAGTTGCCCTCCTCGCCGTACTGCTTGGCGGCGTCGTCGGCGGCGTGGTAGATACCGCGCATGATGCCCTCGAGCCTGGCGTCGACCTCCTCGAAGGTCCAGGAGATGTGGCCAGCGTTCTGGCTCATCTCGAGGCCGGAGGTCGCGACACCGCCGGCGTTGGCGGCCTTGCCCGGGAAGAAGGCCACGCCGTTGCTCATCAGGTACTCGGTCGCCTCGGTGGTGGTGGGCATGTTGGCACCCTCGCCCACGGCCTTGCAGCCGTTGGCGACGAGCGCCTGGGCGTCCTCGAGCAGCAGGGTATTCTCACGGGCGCAGGGCAGCGCGATGTCGCAGGGGACGGTCCACACACCGCGGCCGTCGCCGTCGTGCCACTCGGCCTGGGGACGGTCCTCCAGGTACATCTTGAGGCTGACGCCCGCGTCGTGACCGGAGCGCTTCTTTGCATAGATCTTCTCGAGGATCTGATAGTCGATGCCCTCGGGATCGTAGACCCAGCCCTTGGTATCGCAGGCAGTCACGACCTTGCCGCCAAGCTGGGTGACCTTCTGGATGGCGTAGATGGCGACGTTGCCCGAACCGTGGACCGCGACCGTCTTGCCCTCGAAGGAGTCGCCGTGGCACTTGAGGTACTCGTCGACGAAGTACACCAGGCCGTAGCCGGTGGCCTCGGTACGGGCGAGCGACCCGCCGTAGGTGAGGCCCTTGCCGGTGAGGACGCCGGACCACTCGTTGCGGATGCGCTTGTACTGGCCGAACATATAGCCGATCTCACGGCCGCCCACGCCCAGGTCGCCGGCGGGGACGTCGGTATCGGGGCCGATGTGGCGGTAGAGCTCGGTCATGAAGGACTGGCAGAAGTGCATGATCTCGTTGTTGGACTTGCCCTTGGGGTCAAAGTCGGAGCCGCCCTTGCCGCCGCCCATGGGTAGGGTGGTCAGGCTGTTCTTAAAGATCTGCTCGAAGCCCAGGAACTTGAGCATGCCCAGGTTGACCGTGGGGTTGAAGCGCAGGCCGCCCTTGTAGGGGCCGATCGCCGAATTGAACTCGACGCGGTAGCCGCGGTTGACCTGGGTCTTGCCCTGGTCGTCGACCCAGGGCACACGGAAGATGATCACGCGCTCGGGCTCGACCAGGCGCTCGAGGATGCCGGCCTCCTCGTACTCGGGATGAGCGTCGAGGACGGGCTGGATGGTGTCGAGCACCTCCGAGGCTGCCTGGATGAAGAGGGGCTGCTCGGGATAGCGTCCCTTGAGCTCCTCGACGACGCGTGCGGCATAGTTCTTCTCTGCCATGCGACTCCCCTTCTCATGGTAAAAGCGGGCACGACCCTCGTCGCCCCGATGCGGACGCGACCCCGAGGCCCCGTCCCTTGGCGCTTTTTCGGCTGCGCCTGCTATAAGGTAGGTGTTGCGCCATTCGGTACAATATCATTCTTTCAGTTTTTCTTCTCTTCGTAACTTTCCCTAAGCCGCGCACCGCCCGCCCGACTTGCTCGCCTGCCCGACTTGCTATAATGCATGCGCATCGGGGCGTGGCGCAGCTTGGTAGCGCATCTGCTTTGGGAGCAGAGGGTCGCTGGTTCGAATCCAGTCGCCCCGACCAATCGATACTTCGGTGGTGCGCCTTGGGCCTTCCGCCTGGTGACGGCTCCCCCCGGAGGGAGCCGTTCTTGCACCGGGAGGCCTCATGAAGACAAACGATCCAGCCCACACAGACGCCCGTCCGGCTAACCAGCCTGCCGTTCGCCCGTCAAAGACGCCCGCCGACTCCGCCGCGGTCGGCACGCGCACCGTGATGAACGGCGACATCAACGGCGCGAACCGCCTCTTCGGCGGCCGCCTGATGGAGTGGATCGACAGCATCGCCGGCGTCGCCGCGCGCCGGCACTGCGGCCAGCAGGTGACGACCGCGCGCGTGGACACCCTCGAGTTCAAGCACCCCGCCCTGCTCAACGACATCGTGGTGCTCCGCGCCCGCGTGACCTACGTCGGGCGTACGTCGCTCGAGGTCCGTGTGGACTCCTACCAGGAAAACATCGCCACCGGCGAGCACACGGTGATCAACACCGCCTACCTCACCGAGGTCTGCATCGACGACGACGGCACGCCGGTCCCCGTCCCCTACGGCCTCAAGCTCGAGTCCGAGGCGGACCGGGCAGAGTACGACCGCGCGCTTTTCCGCCGCGAGATCCGCAAGGCCCGCGCCGAGTCTGGTGTCTAGAGCCGGCGGCAGGCCTTTAGGTCACCCCGCACCGCGTCGCCCCAGTTCCGCGCCTTAGGCGACATCTTGCCTTTGGTGTGGTATCCTGTCTACGCACGCGGCGGTAGTTCAATTGGTAGAGCAGTAGCCTTCCAAGCTACCTGTTGCGGGTTCGAGTCCCGTCCGCCGCTCCATACAAAAGCGCAGGTCAACGGCTTTTACGCCGCTGACCTGTTTTTCTTAGAGGACTTTGCTCACCAGCACCCACGCGGCATAGGCGAGCAAGAAAACCAGGATGATGAGGCCGATGTTCACGTCCGCCTCGCCGCCCTGCCGGGCCGAATTGCGCAGGTCCTCCGCCCGTTCGGGATCGACCGCCATGCGCTCGGGCTCTCTGCCGCTCATCCCGTCTGCCCCCGATGACGCCTTCATGGCTCCTCCTCACGAAGAATCCTCACGGGATAAATCTCCGCTACAAATGCGGACTCCCCCATGATTCCCATGTTAGCCTACTCTTACTATCCCTCATTAGCCTCCCATAATCGGCGGTGAAATCCCCACGAACGGCATTCTCGCGTTTTTACCGTGCCGTGGATGTCTTGGTAACATCAGGGGGCACCTCAGCCATCAAACCGATGTCCAGATGCCGCCGGAAGGCGCCCGATCGCGCTCCACGCCGACGGAAAGGGTCCAATCCGCCTCCACGCCGACGGAAAGGCTTCGATTTTTCCGTGCCACACCGACGGAAGTGGTCCGATGAAAGCTGAGCTGGGCGTTTGCGCTGACGGGGGCCTTCCGTCGGCGCGGCTGGAAACCCGCCGTCCTTCCGTCGGCGTCTGGGCAAGCTGCGAGCGCGTTTCGCACACCGAGGCACGTCAACCCAGTGGCGTTCCCCTATTTGCATCGCATTTCTTATATGCTGAAGACACTGAAGACACGCAAACATGCCATGAAAGTAATTCATGCAAAGAAGGGCGCCATGCAGACCAACCCCGGAGCGAACCGCGAGCCCAGCCTCGAATCGGACAGCGCGAATAGTCTCAGAGCGAACCGCGAACCTAGTCTCGGGTCGACCCGCAGCCCCAGCCTCGGGTCGACCCTCCTCATCGCCAACCCCACCGCGCACAGCGGCAAGGGGCAGCAAGCCGCCGAGTTCGTTGCGCGCTTCTTCGGTGCGTATACTACGACTACCAGCGAATTTGAGATACGGATGACGTCACATGCGGGCGAGGCGACGGAGATCGCCCGGGGCGCCGCGGGCGCCGACACGGTCATCGCGCTCGGCGGCGACGGCGTCATCCACGAGGCCGTCAACGGCCTCATGCGCATCCCGGCCGCGACCCGCCCCCGTCTCGGCATCGTGGCCATAGGTACGGGCAACGACTTCGCGCGCACCCTGGCGGCCCCCCTCAACGGCCCCGAGCAGGCCGTCCACCAGCTCCTGCACGCGCACGAGCGCGCATACGACGTCGGCGTCGTCGACGCGGGCACCCCGCATGAGCAGTATTTCATGCAGACGCTCTCCTTTGGCCTCGATGCGGCGATCGCCCTGGACACCACGGATCGCCGTGCGGCACAGACAAGACAGCAGGGCGCGGCCCTCTTTGCGACGTCGGGCATCAAGATCATGGGCCAGGCGCACGAGGGCTGGCCGTACCGGGCCACGCTCGTCGACGAGACCGGAGCCACGCAAGAAATCGCAGGCACCGAAGTCATATTCGCCGTCCAGAACGGCCCCTCGTACGGCGGGGGGTTCCGCATCACGCCCGACGCCTCCCCCGCCGACGGCCTGCTCGACCTCTGCCGCAACGTCGATATCCCCGGCATCCCCACGGTGCTCACACTCTTTGGCCTCGCGCGCAAAGGCAAACACTCCGGCTCTCGGCACATCGCGTTCCACCGCCTTACGCACCTCGAGGTCGTCTTTCCCGCGGAAGAGCCGCCCACGCAGATTGACGGCGAGCGCCTCACGGGTACCTCGCACACCGTCGACGTCGTCCCCGGAGCGCTGAGGGTCCTGGCGGGTCGATAGCAGACGCATTGCGCCTATGCCGCCGACAGTCCGCACCGCTCACGGCCACCGCTCGCAGCCCGGACAGTAGAGCCTTACACTCTCATGACATAATGGGACGGCAGGAAGACGAACGTGCATGCAGAAAAACGCGGCGGAGCGAGGGGCGGCATGAACATCACCCGGCATCGGTTTGTGACGCTCGCCCCCGGGCTCTGCCTCGCCCTCGCCTCGTGCGCGAACTCCCCGATCGGCAGGCGGCAGGTCGCCAGGGGGTCGGACGACGTCTTCACCGTCGCCTGCTTCTACTTCGACTTCGATGACGTCTACGTGGGCTCCGTGCGCACGGCGCTCAACGAAGACCTCACCGCCGCCGGCATCCCCTACAAGGAATACGACGCGGGCAACGACCAGCCCACGCAAAACAAGCAGATAGACAAGGCGATAGCCGACGGCGCCGACACCCTGATCATCAACCTCGTGAGCAGCGGCAACACCGAGCAGGCCGACATGATCTGCCAGTCGGCCGACTCCGCGGGCATCCCCGCGATCTTCTTCAACCGCCCCGTCGAGGCGCCGGGCTACGAGGGCATGATCCTCAACTATTACGACAACGTCGCCTACGTGGGCACCGACGCCGAGCAGTCCGGCCGCATGCAGGGCAAGATAATCGGCGATTACCTGGTGGAGCACTTCGACGAGGTCGACCTCAATGGGGACGGCCGGATCTCCTACACCCTCTTCAAGGGCCAGGCGGGCAATTACGGTGCCGACAGCCGCACGAAGTACTCCGTCGAGGTCGCAAACGAGATCCTCGAGGAGCACGGGTATCCCGACCTCGCTTATTTCGACGAGTCGAGCATCGACCGTTTCCAGCTGGACCTCACGGGCTCCTGGTCGCTCGAGTCGGCGCAAGACTACATGATGACCGACCTCCTCTACTACAACGAGGAGCAGGGCAACATGATCGAGCTGGTCATCGCCAACAGCGACGCGATGGCCGAGGGCGCCATCAACGCCCTGCAGGCCTTTGGCTACAACGACGGGGAAGAAGGACACACCACCATCCCCGTCTTCGGCGTCGACGCGAGCGAGGCGGGCAAGGAGCTCATCGCCCAGGGCTACATGACGGGCACGGTCAAGCAGGACGCTGTCGCGATGGCCGCATGCATCAGCGAGCTCGTGCAAAACGTCTACGACGGCAAGGACCTCTTCTCAGGCATGGACGACTACCCCCGCGACGAGGAAAACGGCATCGAGAGCAAGATCCTCCTGCCCTACTCGGCCTACGAGCCCGAAGACACACCGCCCGCTTCGGACGGCGACGGCACCTCGGACGGCGACGGGTCAGCGGCGGTCTGACCGTCTTTTGCCTGCTGACGGGCCACCCGGTTGCGTCGCATGACCTCGTTGACCACCGCGCCGAGCATGATGAACCAGCAGCTGAAGTAGAGCCAGAACATGATGAGGGTGAGCGTCGTCAGGCTGCCGTAGGTCGAGAAGCCGTTGAAACGGCTGACGTAAACCGAGACCCCGAGCGAGAAGATGTAAAGCGCCGCAATGGCGAGCACCGCCCCGGGAAGCTGCGCCACAAAGTGCAGGTGCCGGCGGGGCAGGACTTTGTAGAGGAACGCTATGAGCAGCGTGCCCACGATCATCGTATAGACGGTGCGGATAAAGGTCGCGTAGGCGGACAGCCCGACTCCGCGCGGGCGGTAGAGCATCAGGAGCTTGCGGATCGGCTGCCAGACCACGGTGCTGGCCGCCGCCACGATGATCAGGATGGCGAGCAGACCCGTGCACACGAGCGACCAGGCGCGCACGACCACCCAGTTGCGCATGTCGCGCTTGGCGCAGATTGTGTCGAGCCCGGCCGTCAGGGCGTGCATGACCTTGGAGGTCGTCCAGAGCATCATCACGATGGTCAGTGGCACGAGGCCGAAATGGGTGGAGTAGATCTCCTGCAGGATGGCGTGCATGGTAGTGAGCAGGTATTCCGGGAATATGCTGTCGATGGCAAACAGCATGCCCTCCTGGCTCACCGGTGCGATCCGGATGAGCTGCAGGACGAGGATGGCAAAGGGAAAGACGGACATGAGGATGTAGAAGGCCACCTGCGAGGCGTAGGCGCTCGCACGGTCGCGCGCGGCCTTGTTGAAGACCTCGAGCCAAAAGGCCGTGAACCGGTGCCTATTGAGCCAGGCGAAAAACCTGTCGATGAGCTGCATGTCTGTCCTTCTTCCCGCAGGACGAAAAGGGCCCGCCGCATGTGGCGACGGGCCCTTTGTCTGCTGACGCTGCGATGCGGTCAAGAAGAGATTGCCGCTGTGCCCTGTCGGCTTACTTCTTGGCGGCAGCCTGGAGCGCGGCCTTGACCTCGGCGGCGGTGTCGAGCTTCATGACCTTCTCGGTGAGGGCGTCGGCCTCCTCCTTGGTCCACTGCGAGATGATGAAGCGGGTGCGCAGGATGGACGGCGAGGAGACGGAGAACTCGTCCAGGCCGAAGGAGATCAGCACGGGGATGATCAGAGGATCGGCCGCGGCCTCGCCGCACATGCCGACCATGATGCCGGCCTTGTTGGCCTCGCCGATGATGCGCTTGAGGGAGCGCAGGACGGACGGCTGGTAGACCTCGTAGAGGTAGCTCACACGGTCGTTGCCGCGGTCGGCGCACATCGTGTAGCCGATGAGGTCGTTGGTGCCGATGGAGAAGAAGTCGCACTCGGCGGCGAGCAAATCGGCGATCAGCGACGCGGACGGCGTCTCGATCATGGTGCCGACCTCGATGTCGGGGTTGTACTTGATGCCGCGCTCGTCGAGCTCGGCCATGCACTCCTTGACGAGGGCCTTGACCTTGCGGATCTCGACCAGGTCGGTGACCAGCGGGACCATGATCTTGATGTCGCCGAAGGCAGAGGCGCGCAGCAGGGCGCGGAGCTGGACCTTGTACTGCTCGGGGTTGGCCAGGCAGTAGCGGACGGCGCGGAAGCCCATGAAGGGGTTGTCTTCCTTCTGGAGGTCGAGGTACGGGATCTCCTTGTCGCCGCCCACGTCGAGCGTGCGGATGATGACCGGCTTGCCCTTCATGCGCAGGGCGACCTTCTGGTAGGCGGCGAACTGCTCGTCCTCGGAGGGCAGCTCGGAGGCGTCCATAAAGAGGAACTCGGAGCGGAACAGGCCGATGCCCTCGGCGTCGTGCTCGGCGGCGGCGTTGGCGTCGTCGGGGTTGCCGATGTTGGCGACGAGCAGCTTGGAGGTGCCGTCGGCGGTCTCGGTCGGCTTGCCGCGGTAGACCTCGAGCTTGGCCTTGTCGGCGGCGAGGATCTCGGCCTTGAACTTGTAGGAGTCCAGCTCCTCGTTGGTCGGCTCGTTGATGACCTCGCCCTTGGTGCCGTCGACGATCAGCAGGTCACCGCTCTTGATGTTGGTGGTGCAGCCCTCGACGGACAGGACCGCGGGGATCTCCATCGCGCGGGCGATGATGGCGGAGTGGGAGGTGCGGCCACCGGTCTCGGTGACGATGCCCACGATGTGCGTGCGGTCGATGTCGGCGGTCATGGACGGGGTAAGCTCGTGCACGACGACGATCGAGTTCTCGGGCAGCGAGGACAGGTCCACGAGCTCCTGGCCCAGCAGGTCGGCGAGCAGGCCGGTCTTGACGTCGGCGACGTCGGCGGCGCGGGCCTTGAAGAGCTCGTCTTCCATGTTGATGAACATGTTGTAGTACATGTCGTAGGCCTCGGACACAGCCTGCTCGGCGCACATGCCAGCATCGATGCTGTCGTTGACCGAATCGAGGATGCCGTCGTCCTCGGCAAACTCGATGTGGGCGCCCATGATGCCCGCCTCTTTCTCGAGGCCGGACGCCTTCATGCGCTCGATCTGACCGTTGGTCTTGTCGATGAAGCGGTCACGGGCCTCCTTGAAGCGGACCTTCTCAGCCTCGGTGTCCTCCGGCGCGGTCGGCGTGAAGGAGAGATCGGGCTCGACAGCGACGCGTGCGACGCCGATACCGATACCATCAGACGCATTTACACCCTGGTACATGAAACTCCTCCTCAAAAACTATCTGTCCCCACCACGCGCTCCGGTGCCGTTGGCCCCGGGCGCGAACTTGCCAATACAAAACTTCCCGATGCAAGGCTTGCCAAAGCAAGGCACGCCACTTACCGCGTGCTTACAAAAATGCGAGGACGGGTCCCTCTTGGACCCGCCCTCGGTGAGCAGAGTGCCTATTTTTTCTTTGCCTGCTGCTTCTCCATCATGTCGGTCAGGCGGCCGTAGACGCGCTCGATCGTGGCGCGCTTTGCGATGCCCTTGGAGGCTGCCGTGGCGGTACCGCATGCGGACGCAAAGACAAGCGCGTCCTCGTAGCTGGCGCCCTCGACGACCTTGGCGATGAAGCCCGCGACCATGGAGTCGCCGGCGCCCGTCGCGTTGACCAGGCGGATCTTGGCGGTCGGCACGGCGTGCTTGCCGCCGTTCTCATCGAGCAGCAGCGAGCCGTGACCGCCGCAGGAGACGATGACGTTGCGGGCGCCCTTGGCCTGGAGCTGCTCCGCGTAGGGCAGGCACTCGGCGGGCGTCTCGGGGTGGGCGTTGAAGATGCGGCCGACCTCGTGGTTGTTGGGCTTGATCAGGAAGGGCTCGGCGTCGAGCGACTGCAAAAGCAGCGTACCAGGGGCGTCGACGACGAAGCGGATGCCGCGGCCCTTGAGGCGGCGCATGATGATCTCATACATGTTCTCGGGCAGCGACTTGGGGATGGAGCCCGTGAGGACCAGCGTATCGCCTTCCTTGATACCGTCGATGCGCTCGAGGAGCTCATCGACCTTCTTCTCCGAGATCTTGGGTCCCATGCCGTTGACCATCGTCATCGCGATGCCGATGAGCTTGACGTTAATGCGGGTAAAGCCCTTGTCCAGGCGGACAAAGTTGCACGTGAGACCGGTGTCTTGCAGCATCTGGAGCATGTAATCGCCCGTGAAGCCGGCAATGAGGCCGAGCGCGACGTTTGGCACCTTCAATTCATTGAGAAGGGTCGAGACGTTGATGCCATTGCCGCCGCAATAGATCTCCTCACTCGACGAACGGTTCGTGAAGCCCATGTCCAGCGTCAGCGGGTGCATGACGTAGTCAATAGCGGGATTGAGGGTCATCGTGTAAATCAACGCGAGCTCCTTTCCTGAACCCAATTGCGAAATATTTTGTCACATTGCCAGACACTTTAGTGCGAAATACCGTACGGAATCGGTAACGGTCGGAAAACGGTAGTTTATGATGGTTGTACGACGAGGTTTGCGACACCGAAGGCTGATGGCTATGAGCGAAACGACGCCGAACCCTTACCGAGACGATCCCGACATTGAGGCGCAGGGGCTACCGGAGCGGCAATACGAGTCGCGCCGCGAGGAGGCGGCACGGCGCCGTGCCGTCGTGAAGCGGATGGCCAAGCGCTACGAGAACCGCGCGACGATCCCTCACAGCGACCGCTTCGACGAGGCGGAGCGCGAGGAAGACTCCCTCGCCGAGGCACTGCTGGGCAAAAACCCGATCAAAGTCATCCAGCCTGACCCCTACGACGAGGACCGCGTGCAGCATGCCGACGAGTCGCAGGACACCCGCCGCCCCGCCGTGCGCCGCCCCGGCATCAAGCTCAAGAAGCCCAAGGTCCTGAAGAAAGAAGAGACGCAGCCGCAGACTGCTGCCGCCCGGCAGGCTCCTCGCGCACAGTCTGATGCGGTCCCGCAGCAGCAGAACCCCCGCCCGCAAGCCGTAGACGCCCAGGCCGAAGACCGCCCGCAGGTTGCGAGCGCCCAGGCCGAGGACCGCCCGCAAGATGTGGGCGCACAGACCGTAGCCCATCCGCAGGGTGCAGACGCCCCGATAGACTCCCGCCCCCGCACCTCCGCAGAGGCGCGCACGTTTGTCGCCAAGACAAGAGCCCTCCCCCGCCGCACGCTCGGCATCGCCGCCGCTGTGTGCGTCGTGGCCATAGTGGCAATCGTCATGGTCGTCAGGACCAGCGCCTTCAACAAGCTCGTACAGTCGACCGGCTCCGACGCCGCTGAGGCGGCCACGGGCCTCTCGACCTTCGTCGACCAGGTCGAGGGAAACGACCTGGCAGGCGCCGAACAGACCGCAAGCCAGATCGACACTCATATCACCGCACTCGAGCAGTCGGTTTCCAGCGGTGGATGGCGCGGCGGGTCGGGCGATGCCGCAAAAGCAGTGGCGAAACAGCTCCGTGCAACCTATGACGCACTCGTGACTCCGGTCCTTGCCGTTGGCAAGGAGCAGGGCTCGTTCGATATCATCGGGACAGACGACCGGGTGGACACGGATCTCGCCGTCGCCCTCACCGACGCACTTGCCGCGGCAGACCCGACGGTCGACGACCTCGAGAGCAGCATCGCCGACCTCGCGGACGCGAGCACCGACGAGTTTGGCGACGTCGCCGAGCAGACAAAGAAGCCCCTTGCACATATAAAGAGTGCGACCTCGCATGCCGCAACGCTCCAACCGGGGTTGGCGGGTCTTCTCGGGGTCGACAGCCCCCGCTCGTACCTGGTCGTCGTGCAGGATCCCGCGCAGTGGCGCTCGACCGGCGGCTATCCCCGCAGCATGGGCGTCTTGACCGTGGATGACGGCGCCTTCTCTCTGGATGAGCTCGACGCCACCGACACCACGTTCTCCTTCCTCTACTACGGCACGCGTATCGAAGGCACGGAGGAGGAGACCGGCCTCTTTGGCGATGCGTTCACGAAGCACATGGGCACGCTCCTGTACCTCCCCGACGTCCCGCGTGCCGCCCAGGCTGTCACGACGTCCTTTGAGAACGTCACGGGTACCACCGTCGCGGGCGCCATCTTTGTGGACCCCGTGGCTTTTGAGGGCATGCTCGGGCTCGCGGGCACCGTGTCTCTCGAAGACGGCACCGTGGTCGACAAGGCCAACGTGGTGTCGTACCTGGAAAACGAGCTCGCTGCCAACATGGACTCCTGGGACATGGGCGAGTACTTCACCTCGACCTCGGCAGGCATCATCGACCAGTTCCTGGACAAGCTCGGCGACTACGATCTCGCGGACCTAACCGACTTTGCCCGCAAGCAGGCCCAGGCGGGACACCTGATCGCCTGGGCTGAGGATGCCACGGAGGAGGAGGTCTTCGCCGGCCTCGACGCCGACGGCACCATCAGCCGTGATTCCGCGGATCCCGAGCTGGGCGTCTTCCTCAACGACGCCTCGGACGGCAGCATCGACTGGTACCTCACCGCCACGACCGACCTGGGCGAACCCTCGACCGCGGACGACGGCGCTGTGACCTACACGGTCACGACCACCATCGAAAATGCGCTCACCGAGGAGCAGGCGCAGAACATCCGCAACAACAGCTGGAGCACCTCCGCCCTCGGCACCTCCTACAACAAATATGAGGCGTCCGACGCGATCGTCGACGTGTACTTCTTCGCACCTGCGGGCGGCAGCATCGCCGACCTGACCTGCGCAAGCTCTGCCGGGTCCGCCGATTGGGAGCCGCGCGAGGGCAGCTGGGAGGGCCTCGCCGTCACGGCGGGCACGGTGCACGTCGTCGGTGGCGACACGGTGACCTTTAGCTACAAGGTGACGTGCGCGGCAGACTCCGCGCCGCTCGCGTTGCGGCAGACCCCCAACGCGCAGGCGGCAGACTAGGGCACGTGAACCGGGGCCCTTCCGATGGCGGGCACGAGAAGGTACGGGAATCCGTGCCTCGCTTTGTCAGCCGCTTCGCCCGGCCTGTCAGCGCCCGCGCACTCGCTTCCCTATAGCGGCCGGTTGATCGGCGCGCCGTCCAAGGCAAGCCGGGTCTGCGCAAGCTCAACCCAGGTCGCGGCGGCCGCGTTTACGTGCCTCGGCTCGGAGGAGGTCGTCTCGTCCGCAAGGGAGATTCCGTGCGATCCGTCCTGGAACAGATGGACCTACCCGCGCGGGGCCCAGTGGCCGACCCAGGGCGCGTCCGCCTCGGACTCCGGGAAGAGGTGGTGCTCCTCCACCCCGTCGGCGAACTCGTCGAAGCGGTCCACCGTGCCGAGGCGCACGATCACCTGGTCCGGGAATTTGTCGCCCACCGCGAAGAGCTGGCTGCCGCACACCGAGCACGAGCAGCGGAGCTTGCCAGGGCTCGACTCGTACGCGTTCACGCGGTCGGCGCCGCGAACCACCTCGAAGCCATCCCGGTCTGCGCGGACGTTGGCCGAGAAGGCCGAGCCCGACGTCTTGCGGCAGAACGAGCAGTGGCAGTAGGTAATCGTGCGTCCGGGCCTCGCGGCCCTGTACGCCACCGCTCCGCACAGGCAGCTTCCCTCGATCATCGGCCCTCCCCCTTCCATGGCTCGCGACGTTCGCGCGACAGGCCCTCGCCCAGTCGCCGGTCAGCGGGCCTGCGACCTCACCTACGCGGCAAACTTCCCGCACCCCTCCTCGCCCGAGGCGACGCGCAGAATCGCGTCGAGGAACTCCCGGTGCGCGAACGCGACGCCGTTCGCCCTGAGGAATGTGCCCAGCAGGGCGGCGCCCGTGCGCTTGTTGCCGTCGACGAACGGGTGGCCTGCGACTATCCCGAAGCACAGCCTCGCCGCCTTGTCGGCGACGCCCGGGTAGAGGTCCTCGCCGCCGAACGCCCGGGAGGGCTGGGCGAGGGCGGACTCGAGCGCCCCCTCGTCGCGCACCCCGCCCGCGCCGCCGAGCATGCGGATCGTGGCGTCGTGGACCGCGGCGGCCTCAGCCGCCGTGACCCGCCGCACGGTCATTTGGCGAGCTTCTCGAAGACGTCGCCGTACTCGCTCATAAAGTCCACGGCGACGTCCTCCAGCGCGCCCGAGGCGTCGGCGGGCTGGATAACGACCCACGGTTTGTTGTTCTTGAGCACGGTGACGGGCCTGCCCGTCCGGTTCACCTCGGCCGTGACCCTCGAGAAGCTGTTCTTGGCCTCGGCGAGGCCCATCGTGATGGCGCCCATGTCCGGCTCCCTTTGGGAAGGCGATTCCGTTTGCCAATATTATAGCCAGTATTCTAGCTATCTGCATTCAATGTCCCTCAACCGACGGCCATGGGCAAATTGTTTGGCGGCCCGTCCTAATAACCCATCTCCGCTCACTGAACCGCCCCCCTACTTTACATAAGCCCGGTTATGCGCAACAACGGTCCGAGGAACCTGCGTATAAATGGGCAATTCGGTGCGTTTTAGTGCGAAAAACTACTCATCAATTTCTTTACCTGCCATGACATCGAGGCGAGCTGCAAGATCGTCGGCCATACGACGCCTAGCTGCCGTTCTACTGATATTTGGCTAAATATTTTTCCTCGGCACGTCGCCCGTACTTCATCAGAAAGGAATTCTGCACTCAGGACAGAATATCAGGGGCCCTCTCATGGGGCCCCTGACCTGGGGTTTCTTGGTGCGCCCTGCCGGACTCGAACCGGCAACCTACGGTTTAGAAGCGATGACACCCGTCGTTCGTCTAGGTACGTTCGGGCACGTTTTCGTGCGTTCTCCCCCGTGCCCGTCTCGGCCAATCAGGCAGAATCGTACGTTCGAGTACGTTTGAACACGCTAAAAAGACGAGGGCAAAACGGGCCCGCGGCACTCAACCGCCACTCGCCCGGCACTCACATTTTGAGTATTTATTTTCAGCATTTATTATTTTCGTGATTATCGATGTTGCGAGGGCCAAACAACCCGTTGTTTTGTCACTGTAATATCCCCAGCGAGAATGCGTTTTCGCACCGAACTGGGAACGATCCTGCAAATCGCCCAAAAGGCCGCATCCAGAGCGCTATCGCCGCTCGCCCGCCACCCAAGATCGCTTCAGTTTCTGATGATTTCCCATAGGCCCCGTCCCGCGGCCACTGGCTGGGGGCGCCCCTAGTCGCCCTCCGAGGCACGCCCTATCGCGTCCGGCCCGATGTCCCTGCGCGCGTACAGGAACCTGAGCACCTCGATGCGGCGCCGCGCGCCGTCCACGCGGTACACGAGCAGGTAGTTTCCGACGAGCCTGCACCTGTAGGCCGGGTCTGCCACGAGGTACCTCGAGCAGTCCGGGCAGGAGTAGGGCATCTCGCAGGTCTCCCCCAGGGCACGCAGGACGGCACGGTAGAGCTTCCTCGCGGCGCCCGGGCTCGCGAGCTCGCCCGAGATGTAGCCGAGCGCCCCGTCGAGGTCCAACTTGGCCATCGGGGTGAACGAGTAGCTATAGGAGGCCATACTTGGCCCCCAGCTCGGCCATGGCCGCCGGCCCGTCATAGAGCTCCCCGCGGTCTGCCTGCGCGGCGCCGGCGGCTATCTGGTCGTGCACGGCGATGCGCGCAACCATGCTGTCGTAGGCCTCCATGCTGAGGACGACCATGTCCCCGTAGCCGTTCTTGGTGATGAAGACGGGCTCGCCGCTCTCGTGCGCCAGCTCGGAGACGCGCGTCGTGTCCCTCAGGTCCTTTATGGGCAGTATGGTCGGCATGGCTCCCCCTTTCCGTACATGACTATGCGCATAATTATGCCATCGCCGCCAACACCCCGCAAGGCCCCCTCACACCGGGCCGAGTGTCACGCCGCTGTAAACTCTCCCCCGCCGGCCCTTCCGTTCCTTGACACGCCCCCCCGGGACTACTTTTAAGGTCGATTTTCAGGGGCCTTTCAGGTCCGTCAAACTACCGCCGCACCCGTCGCCGCCGGCGTATGCGAAAGGAGCACGACCGTGCATTATCAATACCAGCCCAAGCACACGAAGGAAACCGATGTTGCGCGCGTGCCCCTCGCAAGCCGTAGTCTAAAGTCCGGCGTCGCCGCGGCGGCCGTGACGGCCGCGCTCCTGCCGGCGCTGCTCGCCACGCCGGCCCTCGCCGCCACACAGATCGGCATCGACGGCAGCACCTACACCGAGGCCGCGAGCGGCACGGGCTCCAACGGAGGCTCGTGGAGCTGGGGCGGCAACGACTCCGACCCGCTGAACCTGAACGGCTCCAACGGCGGCGCCATCAGCTGGCAGGGCGGCGACCTCACGATCAACGCCACGGGCGACAACACCGTGGGCGCCGGCACCGATTCCGGCCAGGGCTGCTCCGTCAGCGACAACGTGACGGCCGTTGACAACGAAAAAGACGGCACCACGGCCTACACCGACGCGGACGGCAAAGCCGCGAGCCCGAGCGACCTCACCATCACGGGCGGCGGCACCGTCTCGGTGGAATCGGCCGTCCGGGTCTCCGGCGGCCTCACCGTGACGGGCGGCTCCACGCTCAGCTACGTCGGCGAGGACCGTCTGGGCGAGGAGGGCTGGGACGAGTACGTCGCGGCGGACGGCGGCATCACGGTCGAGGGCGGCTCCACGATCACGACGGACTCGGACAGCGCGTACAGCCTATTCACCAGTGGCACGGACATCAGCGTCACCGGCGGCAGCAAGCTCGAGAACGTCGACATCAGCACCGCGGGCGGCCTGTACGTGAGCGGCTCCTCGGTCGACACCCCCTGGAACATCGTCGTCGCCGTCGCGACCATCGACAGCTCAGACGTGAGGTGCACCGGCGAGCTCGAGGCGGTCGAAAAGGGGATCAGGCTCGCCGGCTCGGTGGTCAGGTCCGGCGAGATGCAGCCCGGCGGCAAGATCGTCTACAGCGCCGCCTGGGCCGACTGGGCGTGCTCGCCGTCCGTCCCACCCCCGTCGCGGCCTCCAACGCGCCCAAGGACACTTCGGCCGCGGCCGCCGTCAAGACCTTCATCGTCTCCCTCGTCCCCACGGGCGACTCCAAGACCGCGCCCTCCGACCCGGGCCATGCGCGGCTTCGCCTCTCCATGGGCGCCGAGTACGCCGGCCGCAAGGCAACCGTCTACGTGAAGCACGAGGACGGCACGTTCGACGTCCTGCTCGCCTCCGTGGACGCGGACGGCGTGGTGAGCGTGTCCACCGGGAAGCTCTCCCGATACACCGTGGTGGTCTCCGAGGAGACGGCCGGCGCCGCGGAGACGCCCTCCGCAACCACGACGACCGCGTCCGTGAAGCCCGACACGGCATCCAAACCCGCCGCAACGACTAAGCCCGCCGCAGCCCACGCCGCCGCCAGCGAGTCCCTGCCCCAGACCGGCGATCTCTTCGGCGCCACGTCCGCGGTGCTCGCCGCCCTCGGCGCCCTCACCTTCTTCGAAGCCAAGCACCTCCGTCGCGAGACGTAGCCCCCGTACGTATCTGGGCCGATGCAGGCAGGCCGTCCAATGGGCGGCCTGCCTGCATCGGCCGAGTGGCAAGGAGACCCGCCGAAACCGGGCTCGGGCCCGCCCCGCGTCGAACCGCCGCGAACCCTCCCCCGCCGCCCGGCGCCTGTGAGACGGGCCGTCCCCCGCATTCAGTAAGGACGACAACACGCCGCAACGGTCCGAGGAACCTGCGCATAAACAGGCAATTTAGTGCGTTTGAGTACGAAAAGCTACTCATCAAATTCTTTGCCTGCTATGACAACGAAACGATCTGCAAGATCGTCGACAAAACGACGCTTGCCTGCCGCTTTGCTGATATTTGACTAAATATTTTTTTCATGGCATATCGCCCGCACATCACAGACGATCATATTGCCATCAATACAAGTTATCAGAGGCCCTCCCATGGGGCCTCTGACCTGCGAATCTCTGGTGCGCCCTGCCGGACTCGAACCGGCAACCTACGGTTTAAAAGCGGGCACACCCGTCGTTCGTAATAATACGTTTAGGTACGTAAAAGCGCGTTTCCCCGCACAGACGTTCAGGCCAACCAGGCAGAAACGTACGAAATCGTACGATTTGATACGCGAAAAATACGAGCGTAAAACGATTCCGCGACACTCACCCGCCACTCGCCCGGCACTCACACTTTCGTTATTTATTTTCGTACTTTATTGTTTTGGATATATGCGAAGTTGCATCGGTCTTTCTACCTGCTGTTTTATCGTCATATCCGTCCAATGCAGGTCATCATAACCTGCGGCGATCCCGCAAACAGTCCGAACCCGTCCCGAAAGCTGCCATCGGCACTCATCCCGGCACTCAACATCGCCTCATTTTCTGATTTCAAACCAAGGGCTCCATACCGCCGGCGCGGCTCCCCCGACCCTCGTCGGAGGCATCCCGCCCGCGCCTCAGTCCCCCGCCGAGAGCCCCGGCATGCCGGCGGGGTCCATGCCGCCGTACATCACCCTGGCGACGGTGACCGCCCGCTCGGCGTCGTCCACGAAGTAGAGGACGAGGTAGCTGTCCACCACCATCACGCGCGTCCCGCGCGAGCGCCAGGGCCCCCGCCCGAAGGCCCGGAACCTCTTCGGCATCTCCGAGAGCCCGCCGACGGCGTCGCGGATCCTGCGGACCTGGCCGGCCGCAGCGCGCGGAGAGTCCAGCCTCGTGGCGATGTACTCGCAGGTGTCCCTTATGTCGCGCTCCGCCTCCGACGCAACGAGGACCTCGTAGGACGCCACGGTCACTCGCCGAGGATGTCGGCGAAGACGTCAGACGCCGGGCGGACCCTGCCGGCCCGGACGTCCTCCCAGCCCGCGGCGATCTCGGCGTCGAGACGCTCGGCGGACATGGCGCTCGCGTCGTGCGGGGGCAGGACCACGTCGAAGGGCAGCCCGTTGTGGAGGATGACCTGCTTGTAGAACATGGTGATCGCGCCGGACGCGGTCATGCCGAGGGCGCTGAGGATGCCCTCCGCCTGGCTCTTCACGTCTGGGTCGATCCTCGCGTTGAGGACGTCCGTCTTCGCCATATCGGATCCTTCCCTGGGGGGACCGTTATTTAATGACATTGTATGTACTTTGTATTCTATTGATAAGCGCCGTGTTTAGGCTCGCACTGTGCCGGACGTCGAAAGATACATGACGGACAGAGCGTCGTGACCGGCTTGAGCGAGCGTTACGGCGGCAAGATGAAAGACTGGAAGCACTCGAAAGGCATCGGCACAATAGACAGGGGCGGGCGCTTCCAGAGCGCGGAGGTCCACTGGTTCGAAAACGGCGAGCGCAAGGTAGGCTTCAAGATCAAGGAATGGCTGTGATCACATGAAGGTTAAATTCTTAGGCGAGTCCTCCCCGCTCATGCTCATCAACGGGAAATCATATGACGTCATCTCGATCGAAGACGGCTGGTACCGCATCGTCGACGAGACGGACGAGGACTACCTCTATCCCCCGGAGGCTTTCGATGTGGTCGAACCGAACGACGGGAGCACGCCGTCCTACACCCTCGAGGAGCTGCGACAGATGAGGAAGCAGAGGAGCGGCAGGCGATGACCAGGAGGGTCGGGCGGGCTGTCGAGGCCACACCCGGCCCGATTACCTTCCGTGCCCTGACCGGCGATTATGATGATTTTTCAGGAGAGCGGATGTCCCGTGCGACATTTTTATTATAAGTTTGATTGTTTTCATTAAAGCGAACTTGCACTCGTTTTTCTGGCGCAATTTTGATAGTGCGTTTCCGCAGGTAGACGGCTTGTTTCATTAGTGAAAAAAGTCAGGGGCAGCAAGCCCCTGACCAGCGGTTCTTTGGTGCGCCCTGCCGAACTCGAACCGGCAACCTACGGTTTAGAAGCGATGACACCCGTCGTTCGTAAAAAATGCGTTTGGGTACGTAATAGCGCGTTTCCCTACACGGGTTTCTCGCCCAATCAGGCAGAAACGTACGGAATCGTACGGATTGATACGATAAAAATACGAGGGCAAAACGATTCCCGGACACTTACCCGCCACTCGCCTGGTACTTACATTTTAGTTCTTTATTTTCGACATTTATTATTTTAGCAACAAGTGAAGTTGCATCGGTTTTCTACCTGCTGTTTTATCGTCATGTCCGTCCAATGCAGGCCCCGTAACCTGCAGCGATCCCGCAAACCGCCCGAATCCGCCCATGAAGCCGCCTACGGCGCTCATCCCGGCACTCGAAATTGCTTCGGTTTCTGATTTGCATCCGGACATCCCATCATGCCGCCGCGCCTTTCCGGAGAAGCCGCCTATTCGGCCACGCGATACTTGGCGATACCAACTTCGTTGATTAATGCCGCCTTGACCGATTCGATTTCTCGTCTATTATTGTTGTTATGGTAAATTGTTGCCAATAGAAGGAGTGTGTGTCATGGAGGAGAGCCTTGGCGAGAGGATTCAACGTTTGCTGGACGAAAGGAGCATGACGCGCAAGGAGTTCTGTGCGATGACCGGTTTGACGGAGGCTGCGCTTAGCCGTTATATCAGCGGGGTCCGCGAGCCCAGGGCGCTCACCCTCTCGATTATCGCCAAAGGGCTGGATGTGTCCGTCGATGAACTGCTCGGCACACCCTGTGACGACCCGGAAACGCTTGACGGGGCCGTGAAACTCGTCGCCCGTAGCAAAGCAGACATCACCCCTGATCAGCGAAGACTGCTCATACGCATGCTTATGGACTATTAGGAGACGACGCAATGGCAATAGCAAGCTATCGATATAGAGAGATTGAGGAGACGATAGTCGAGTTCCTTTCGGACTTCGGGAGGGTCTCCTACCCGTTCGACATCTTCGGTTTCCTGCTCAGTCTTGGCATCCGGCTCATCCCGTATTCTAATCTGCCCCTCGAGAATCGTCGGGCGCTGATGTCGGCATTTCCTGACGCCGTCACACCGCGACCCCAGAATTTTGATGTGAGAAAGACGACGATTTTCTACAACGACATCGGCAAGGATGCGGAGAGGGTCCGCTTCACCCTCGCCCACGAGCTCGCCCACCTGATACTCGAGCACCCGTCCGACGACGAGCCGTTCGAGTCGGAGGCCAACTATGGCGCGGGCTACATACTCGCCCCGGACCCCATCGTCGCGAAGTTCTCGAAGAGAGATGCAACGGTCATCAAGCACGACTTCTCACTGAGCGACACATGCGCGCAGGTGGCCCTGAGGCACACATGCAACCGCCTCCGCTGTGGGAAACCCGCAGCGCCCTACGAGAAGGAGATTATCAAGCTCTGCGACTGGCAGAAAGGAGGTGTTGCCTATGAGAGCGCCTAAAAAGAGCTAGCCGCCGGGATGGGGGTCCCGACGGCTAGAGTCAGCGTGGCATGCACGCCAACCGCGTTCTTTGAGTATGCCACGCCGACGAAACCGTTTCCACACACTTTCGTAGAAAGCATGGCATTACCATGATATATGACACTTATCGAGGAGTCTTCAACCTCGACCTCCTTGAGGGCATCGTCCCGTCCGGGCCGATGGGAATCCCGACGGTGTTCCGTACCGATGCCGTCCCCTCTGAGCTCATCCCCTTTGACAAGGCCGTCTCTTCCAAGGATTACGGCTGCTGGGTGCACTTTCTTCATCCATGATGCACAGTTCCAGCGCATCTGGAGGGATCCCTGGCGCTACCTGCCCATCCTCGGTCGCTTCGCCGGGGCTATCGCGCCGGATTTCTCGGTCATGTGGGGCTACGAGCCCTTCGTCCAGTTCGAGAGCATCTGCCGCAGCCGCATTATCGCCTCGTGGCTCCAGCGCAACGGGCTGGACGTCATCCCCGTGGTGCGCTGGGGCAAGGAGGTGACCTACCCCTTCGCCTTCGAGGGCATCGAGCCGGGCGGCACCGTCGCGGTGGGGACCGTGGGCTGCATGCGCGACCGCGAGGCTCGCGACGTCTTCCTGAACGGCTTCCCGGTCATGCTCGACACCGTTCGGCCGAGGACCGTCGTGGTCTACGGCTCCATCCGCGATGAGATGGCAGACGCCGCGGACCATGCCGGTGTATCGCTCGTGCAGCGACAGAGCGCAACCGCCCAGGTCTTCTCCCACAAGGGGGCGGAGTAATATGGGGTCCGGGGAGGGCGGCCTGCGCGCCGGACGGAGGTTCGAGGACAACATCGCACAACTCACGGCACGGTTCCCTCTGACACCGGGCGGATACTTCGGGAAGAAGGGTAAAGGCCGCGGCTTCACACGGAACATTGAGTCGGACAACCCGGCAAAGACGGCATCGGAGTTCGCGGCCCTCGCCGGCTATAACCCGGTGACGGTAACCACGATCAAGGGCAAGGGCATCGTCGCCACGATGAGGGACGGCAGCGTCGTAACGCACAGGTTCTTCTCATCGTCAAAGGACCGAAGCCCGACCGTCGAGCTCAAGATAGTTGGCACGTCGAAGGTAAAGAGTCAGAAGATACACTTCGTCAGGAAGGGGCACTAGGATGGAAGCAGTTGACAAGGGCTTCTCCGCGGATGAGAAGTTGATCCTGAAGGACATGGTCGGCCGCGAGCTCATCTCCGTCGACACCGTTATCGTCGCCCGGGGCGACCTGAGCTGGAACACCGTTCGCCTCCATCTGGACGGCGCCGACGTGGACGTGGACAACTTCCTGGGCGACGTCGAGGTCGACGAGCTCGGGACAATCGAGGAGTTCGGGCTCCTCTCCGTCCGCCGCTCCTCCCCCGAGAAGCTGTCCCTCCCCGACGTCGGGACGGACACCACGGTCGGGGGCATCGGTAGGGCAGTCACAGGAGTGTTCGTCATCGTGAACGACGTCGGCGTCTACGGCGAAGGCGCGCTCGTCGCGAGCCTCTCGTACCCGCAGGCGATCGCCATCGAGCTCGACGGCAAGTACCTAGTGCTCGACAAAGAGACCTGGTTCTCGGAGATGATCGCCGTCAAGATTGGCGAGGACCCCCTCGCGCTCGCTTACGACGGCGCCGCCGACTGGGAGGACGACCCAGACGAAGACCCGTCCACACACTACGAGTTCAGCTCGCGAGTGGTCTCGCTATAGAGGAGGAACGGCCCCGGGGCGGCAGTGCTGCCCGGGGCCGACGTTCCCCTGTATGCATAATTGCCTCTACAAACCTCGAGAAATGCGGCGGGCTGTGATTTCCGCGCTGCGCACTTCCCTCGAACAACTGGGCATGCTAACATTAATCTGAACCCAAAAGCAGCAATGCTTTTACCGTCCCGGGGCGCCTGCGTGCCGGGGCGGTTTTTCGTATATGGGAGCGCGCATGTCCAGCGATGACGACAAGGTAGCCCTTCCCGCCCGCGAGCAGGTCGAGTTCCTCCGCAGGGAGAAGGGCTGCACGTTCGAGCTCATAGGCGAGACCGAGGCCGAGCGAATCCTCGGGCACGAGGGCCGCCTCTACCGGCTCAAGGCCTACGCGAAGGACTTCGAGACCTACCGGGACCCGGGCCCGCGCCAGGGCCTCTGCATCGGCATGGACTTCGGGCACCTCGTCGAGCTCGACGCCCTCGACCGGGAGCTGCGCGACCTCATGCTCGGCCTGACCCTCGACATCGAGGAGTCCCTCAAGAACCGCATCAACCGCGCCGCCCAGGAGCACGGCTCGGACCCCTACGCCCTTGCCGACGCCTACCTCTCCGCCGTGCGCGAGAGCGTGCTGGTGGACCAGCTCTCCCGCCTCGACGCGGACGCGGCGAGGGCCGCGGTCGAAAACGCCTCTGGCCTGCTCGACGGCATCGACTTCGCCGACCCCCGCGGGGCGGCGGTGGCCGTGAACCGGACGCTCGCCGTCCTCGGGGCCGTGACGGGCGGCCGCGACCCCGACTACATCCGCAAGTCCATAGCTATGATGTCGTCCTCCACCTACTCGGGGGCGATCGTCAGGCGCTACCAGGGCCGCCGCATGACCTACATGGCGCTCCTGGAGCTGCTTTCCTTCGGGCCGCTGGTGGGGTTCTACAAGCAGTGCTTCGGGAAGGGCGGCCTCATCGACTCGGCCGGGGAGCGCGAGCTCTGCCGCGTCAACAAAAACATGCTCCGCCAGGCCCAGAGTATGAGGAACGCGGCCGCACACTCGGACGCAACGCTGAACACGCTCGCGACCTACCGCAACTCCGGCACCCTTAAGGGCGTGCGGCGCAAGCTCCGCGAGTCCGGCGTTGATGCCGAATGGGCGGACCGCGTAGCCTCCGTGCCTGTCGCCATGGAGCTCGCCGCCGTGCTCATGTGCCACGACGCCTTCGTTGAGCGGGGCGACGAGCGTGAGCAGGCCGCGGAGAGGCTATCGGCGGCGGCGGAGCGGTTCGGCCGGAACGCCGGCTGGTTCGAGAAGTGCTACTCGGTATCCTCGTTCATCGAGTACGCGACGAGGATGTTCGCCATCTTCTCCGGGCGCTACCGAGGCTTCTGATCGCCCCCCGTCCCGCCAGGCGTGCATTGCTGTGCATTGCTGTGCACGGGCGCTCGCGTCGGCTACCCGTATCGCGCGTCCGTGGGCCCTCCGGCCCCCGGCCTTGCGCCAGGGAGAGTATGCCACCCTTGCCTTCCATAAGCCCGGCAATGCGAGGCGACGGTTCGTGGAACCTGCGATAATACAGGCAATTCGGTGCGTTTTAGCACAGAAAACTACTCATCAAATTCTTTATCTGCCGTGACATCGAAACGAGCTGCAAGATCGTCGGCCACACGACGTTTAGCTGCCGTTCTACTGATATTTGGCTAAATATTTTTCCTCGGCACGTCGCCCGTACTTCATCAGAAAGGAATTCTGCACTCAGGACAGAATATCAGGGGCCCTCTCATGGGGCCCCTGACCTGGGGTTTCTTGGTGCGCCCTGCCGGACTCGAACCGGCAACCTACGGTTTAGAAGACCGGTGCTCTATCCATTGAGCTAAGGGCGCCTGTGCAGCTATGCATGATAACACTTGTGCAGCATCGCCTGATGCGCGGTGTCGGCAGTTGAGGGCGATGGCCGTGCCGCGCGTGCACCATCTAGCAGTCAGCGCCCTCCCCTGCCATGCGCAGCGCGGCGTCGAAGGCGGCCACGATCGTCTTTGAGTCGCGGATAAGACCAGCGTGGATCGCCTCGACCACATCGCACACGGGCAGCCATACGATGCCCACGAACTCGCCCTCGTCGGGATGCGCGTCGGATTTTCGCAGACCGATGGCCCGGTAGACGTGCGTGCACTCGTCAGTGAAGCCGATGGCGCCCATGGAGTGCGCTACCAGCTCCACGCGGTCCGCGACGTAGCCGGTCTCCTCGGAGAGCTCGCGCGCGGCGCACACGTCTGGGGTTTCGCCCTCGTCCAGACGTCCCGCAGGGATCTCCAGCGTCATGCGCCCAGCCGCCACGCGCCACTGCCGCACCAGGCAGATCTTGCCGTCCTTGACCGCCGCGACACCCGCGCCTCCGTGATGGCGGGCGATTTCACGATAGCCGTGGCTACCGTCAGGGCAGACCACGTCGTCGGTCTCGACGTCGTAGATCTTGCCGTGCCAGGGGCGCTCGGCGCTCACCACGCGCTCCGCGAGGGCGGGGTCGGGTGTCTCGAGCAGGCGTCGGATCTCGTCGATCATGGTGCACAACCTCCCGTAGAAGACAAACGGTGCAGATGCGGACAGTACGGCTGATGCGGCAATGCGGCTGAATGGCCGCCGGCGTGATCCAAGGCGTCCACCCAGGGTCAAGGGGACCGACCAGCCGCACCAGCGACGACGCAGCCGCCGTCTCTACAGCCACTCGCCTATTTTGGCACACGCGCGGTTCACCGGGGCGTTAGTCTTCTTCTCGTCAATGATCTCCGAAAGGTATCGGCAAGCCTCGAAAGGAACCACTATGCATCTCGACACCATGGCCATCCACGGCGGCTACCAGGCGGCAAACGGCGAGCCCCGCTGCCTGCCCATCGCGCTCTCCACGACCTACCACTACGACACCACCGACGCGGTGGCCGAGCTCTTCGACCACCCCGAGCTCAACCACATGTACAGCCGCATCTCCAACCCGACTTGCGCCGCGGTGGAGCAGAAGATCGCGGCACTCGAGGGCGGCGCGGCCGCGATGCTCACGACGTCGGGCCAGATGGCGACCTTCATCGCCGTCACCAACCTCTGCCATGCCGGCGACCACTGCGTCGTCTCCTCCTCCATCTACGGCGGCACCATCAACCTCTTTTCCGTCACCCTGCCCAAGCTGGGCATCGAGTCCACCTTTGTGAGCCCGCGCGCCAGCAAGGAGGAAATCGCCGCCGCCATCCAGCCCAATACCAAGCTCGTCTTTGGCGAGACGGTCGCCAACCCGGCGCTCACCGTCCTGGACATCCAGACCTTCGCCGAGGCGGCGCATGAGGCGGGCCTGCCGCTCGTGGTGGACAACACCTTCCCCACCCCCGCCCTCTGCCGCCCCATCGAGTGGGGCGCCAACGTCATCGTGCACTCCACCACCAAGTACATGGACGGCCACGCGATGACCGTGGGCGGCGTCGTCGTGGACGGCGGCAATTTCGACTGGGCGGCCTCCGGCAAGTTCCCCGAGTTCACCGAGCCCGACGAGAGCTATCACGGCACCGTGTACACGCGCGACTACGGCCAGATCGCCTTCATCATGAAGGCCCGCATGCAGATGATGCGCGACCTGGGCGTCTACCCGCCGGCCACCAACGCCTTCATCCTCAACGAGACCCTTGAGACCCTGCCCCTGCGCATGGAGCGTCACGTGGCCAACGCGCGCACGGTCGCGGCCTGGCTCGAGCAGCGCCCCGAGGTCGACTCCGTGAACTTCCCCGACCTGCCGTCGAGCCCCGACCACGACCTGGCGCAGAAGTATCTGCCCGACGGCTGCTGTGGCGTGATCAGCTTCGTCGTCGGCGACGGCCGCGGCACCCAAGGCGGCAGCCGCGACCGCGCGGCCCAGCTGCTGGACGCGCTGCACCTGATCTCGCAGGAGGTCCACGTGGCCGACTCGCAGACCTGCGTCCTGCACCCGGCCAGCTCGACGCACCGCCAGCTCACCGACGAGCAGCTCGTGGCCGCCGGCGCCTGGCCCGGCCTCGTGCGCCTGTCCTGCGGCCTCGAGAACGTGGAGGACATCCTCGCCGACCTGGAGCAGGCCTTCGCGGCTCTGGGTTAGGCTCGGGCAATGCCCTCGCGGCGGGCCTCCTCGGCGACCGCCGCGGCCACGATCTGCGGCACGCGCTTGTCGAAGGCGTTGGGGAAGATGTAGTCCTCGTTCAGCTCCTCGTCGGTCACGACGCCGGAGAGCGCCTTGACCGCGGCCATCTTCATGCCGTCGCTGATGTCGGTCGCGCGGGCGTCCAGCGCGCCGCGGAAGATGCCCGGGAAGATGAGCACGTTGTTCATCTGGTTGGGGTAGTCGGAGCGGCCAGTGGCCACCACGCGCGCGCCGCCCGCCTTGGCGTCCTCGGGCATGATCTCGGGCGTGGGGTTGGCCATGGCAAAGACGATCGCGTCGCTCGCCATCGTGCGCACCATGTCGGTCGTGAGCACGCCGGGGCCCGAGACGCCGATGAAGACGTCAGCGGCCGTCAGCGCGTCCGCCAGCGTGCCGTGCAGCCCGCGCGGGTTGGTCCTCTCCGCCATATCGGCCTGGGCGGGGTTCATCCAGTCCTCGCCCGGGGCGAGCAGGCCGCGCTTGTCGCTCATCACGATGTCGCGGGCGCCCAGCGCCAGCAGCAGGCGCGCGATAGAGATGCCCGCCGCGCCGGCGCCCGAGAAGACGATGCGCACGCGTTCGAGCCGCTTGCCCACCAGGCGCAGGGCGTTGGTGAGGCCGGCCGCCACGATGATCGCGGTGCCGTGCTGGTCGTCGTGGAAGACGGGGATGTCGAGCTCCCGGCGCAGGCGGCTCTCAATCTCGAAGCAGCGCGGCGCGGAGATGTCCTCCAGGTTGATGCCGCCGAAGCTGGGGGCGATGCGCTTGACGGTCTCGACGATCTCGTCGGGGTCCTTGGTGTCCAGGCAGATCGGGAAGGCGTCGATGCCCGCGAACTCCTTGAAGAGGATGGCCTTGCCCTCCATCACGGGCATGCCGGCGAGCGGGCCGATGTCGCCCAGGCCCAGCACCGCCGTGCCGTCCGTGACCACGGCCACCAGGTTGCCCTTGTCGGTGTAGGTGTAGACCTGGTCGGGGTCCTTGGCGATCTGGCGGCAGGGCTCGGCGACGCCCGGCGTGTAGGCGGTCGAGAGGTCGTCCATAGTCTCGACCTTGACCTTGCTGTCCACCGCTATCTTGCCCTGATGCTCGCGGTGCAGCTCCAGCGCGAGCGCATTGAAATCTTTCTTGGCCATACGTCTTCCTTTCGCCGACGTCGAAATTGCCAGAGACAAGCATAGCGCGTAAGGTGGGAAATATTGGCGGTCTGCGTGAGAAAGGACCTTCTTATGAGCGAAGAAACCCGTCCGTACGTGCCCTGGGACCTGATCGGCGACTTCATGGTCGACGCCTTTGTAGGCTACGGCGTGCCGCGCGAGGATGCCAAGATCTGCGCCGACGTGCTGATGGAGTCCGACCGCCGCGGCATCGAGAGCCACGGCAGCAACCGCTTCAAGCCCATCTACCTGGACCGCATCAAGAAGGGCACCCTGCTGCCCGTCACCAATATAGAGATTGTGCGCGAGACGCCGACCACCGTGGTGATGGACGCCCACGACGGCATGGGCATGGTCGCAAGCCACAAGATGATGGAGATGCTGATCGACAAGGCCAAGAAGTGCGGCATGGCCGGCGGCGCAATCAAGAACTCCACCCACTACGGCATCGCCGGCTACTGGGCGACGATGGCCAGCAAGGAGGGTCTGCTGGGCCTCACCGGCACCAACGCGCGCCCGTCGATCGCGCCCACCTTCGGCGTCGAGAACATGATGGGCACCAACCCCCTGACCTTCGCCTTCCCGACCGACGAGGAGTTCCCCTTCTGCATCGACTGCGCCACCTCGATCGTCCAGCGCGGCCGCATCGAGTACTACGCGCGCGAGGGCAAGGAGACGCCGGCGGGCTGCGTGGTCACCGAGGACGGCGGCACTGAGACCGACAGCCAGAAGATCCTGGACGACCTCGTGGCGGGCACGGCGGCGCTCGCACCGCTCGGCGGCGTGGGCGACGCGACGGCCGGCTACAAGGGCTACGGCTACGCGGCGGTCGTCGAGATCCTCTCTGCGGCGCTCACGGGCGGGCAGTTCATGAAGGCGCTCACGGGCGTCGACGAGGCGGGCAACCCGCAGATGTACCACCTCGGGCACTTCTTCTTCGTCGTGGACCCCGAGGCGTTCTGCGGGCTCGACGTCTTCCGCAAGACCGCGGGCGACATCTGCCGCGCGCTGCGCGCCTCTCGCAAGGCGCCCGGTCAGGGCCGCATCTACACCGCCGGCGAGAAGGAGTGGCTGGCCTGGCAGGACCGCAAGGACAAGGGCGTGCCCGTGGGCGTCGGCGTCCAGGCGGACATGATTGCCGTCCGCGACGAGCTGGGCCTGCCCTACCACTTCCCCTTCGAGGACTAAGGAGAGCTCAGGTCGCGGGCGCTTTCCGACGTCCGGCGCAGCTTGCACTCTGCGCCGCTTGCACTCGGCGCCAACCGCCTGTGCCACAAGCCTCTCCCGACGCCTATCGCCTCCGATGATCGAAGCACCGACGGAAGAGGTACCTCCGTCGGTGTATCGGCTCGGCATGCGAGGGGCGCTCACGGTGGCGAAGAGAAACAACGGGGTCCACGGCAGCCAATGGCCACTCGGGAAAAATATTGCTCGTGCGGGCAGACGAGACCGCAGGTCGGTGGCATAATCTTGCCTGCATGCTGAACCAAAGCCACCTGAACCAGAGCCACAGGAGGATCCATGGCCGTTTGGAAGACAGTCCCCGACTTCGGCGACGAATACGCAAAGACTACCGTCAAGGTCCACGAGCCGTCCGGCGCCCGCATCGCCGAGGTCCTCTACGACGCCCACGACCGCAACGGCAACCTGGTGGCGCCCGCAAGCGAGGCCGACGGACACGGCCGCTGGCTGGGCATCGAGATCGACGGCACCTGGCAGGTCCTTTCCTGGCAGCACCCGCGCAAGTCCGGCGGCCGCACCGACTACGGCTTCGGCTGCAACAAGGACCACGAGCCCCTCGCGACCCTTGAGGCTGACCTGGCACACAAGGCCAAGCTCGCCGACGAGGCACATGAGGTCGCGGAGTCGGGCGACCGCGGCAGTGCCAACGCGCAAAAGATGAACGACCTCATGGAGGAATGGCGCAAGATCCGCGCCTGGCACGTCCCCCGCGAGGCCGAGCTCTGGGAGACCTTCCACGGCGCGCGTCACGAGTTCTACGCCGGCCGCGAGGAGGAGCAGGCGCACAACAAAGCCGCCAAGGAGCAGCTGATCGCCGAGACCGAGGCGGTGCTGGCCGAGCGCGATTTCCGCCACGGCAGCGAACGCATGAAGGCCCTGATGGACCGCTGGAAGCAGACCCCCTCCGCCGGCCGCCGCGACGACCAGGAGCTCTGGAAGAAGTTCAATGGCACGCGCAACGAGTTCTTCGCCGCGCAGCATGAGAACTACGAGCAGCGCCGCGGCCAGCAGGCCGAGGCCGCCACGCGCAAGCAGGCCCTTGTCGAGCACGCGGCGCAGATCACCGCCGCCAAGGATTACTCACGCGGCGCCGCCGACGAGATGAAGTCGCTCACCGACGAGTGGAAGGCCGCAGGCTCCGCCGGCCACCGCCGCGACGAGGAGCTCTGGGCGCAGTTCCGCGCGGCGCAGCAGCCCTTCTGGGACCAGCGCGCGATCGTCCGCGAGCGCAGCCACGCCGACTGGGAGAAGCGCCACGCCGCCTGGTGCGAGCGCATGGAGAAGGTCATAGAGGGCAAGGAGCGCGCGATCGAGCGCGCCGAGGACGATATCAACTACCTCGAGTTCAAGAAGACGACCGCGGAGACCGACGAGGCTCTCAGGGATATCGAGCGCCAGCTCGCGGACGCCGAACGCCGCCGCGACGACATCCAGGCGGAGATCGCCGACATCCGCAAGGAGATGGCAAAGTAAGAGGCTCCAGTTTCAGACAGATAGAGTTCACCGCCGAATAAAGCCGGGCACGCGAGGAAGAAACCAGTCGCGTGCCCGGTTCATTTATGTACTGCCCACAGCCTACGTCCCGTACGCCGTGTGCCCGGATGTGTCATCAAGCCGAGCAACCAGCTCGAGAATCACTCCCCTGCCCGCGTCAGGATGAAGCTCACATACTGGTCGACCTCGTCCTGTGTGTCCAGACGGGCCGTGTACATGTAGCGGCCCATCTGCGGCCAGTTCATCTCGGGCATCTCCTCCTGCATCACGAGCGCCGAGCCGTAGCGCGCCATGACCTCCTCGTGGGAGTGCACGTAGCGATGTCCGTCTTTCCTGCTCGCGTACACGCAGTAGCGGTCGTCGCCGTTCACCGTCGTGTGCTCGCCGAGCTCCGCCGATGTCTGCAGCCTGCCGTCGAGGTAGCGACGGTCGGTGGCGACCATGTCCGCCCAGATCTGGTAGACGTCCGTGGAATGCGCGAAGTTCATCATGTCCGGCGTGTAGCCGCCCGCCGGGCGCATGTTGACCTCCAGCGCGACGAAATCCCCCACCCCGCCGAGGTTCTTGCGCGGCTTTGTGAGGCGGAAGAACTCGAGGTGCACAAAGCGGGACTTGACGCCGAAGGTCTTGACGGTCTGCCTGCCGAGCGCGCGCAGCCGCTCCGGCACCTCTGGGCACGTGTAGTACATGAGGTCCAGGTCGTGCAGGACCAGGTCCATCACCGACGGCGGCCAGACGGTCATGGACTCAAAGAGCGGGTCGCAGCGGCTGTCGGTGATCGCGTCGTAGGAGACGATGTCACCCTCGATGAACTCCTCCATCACATAGGGCACGGCCGGGAGGTCCGCGTAGAACCTCTCGAGGTCCTCGTCCGTCTCGAGCTTCCAGGTGTTTGTGGCCCCGACGCCGACGTTGGGCTTCACGATCACGGGATAGCCGACCGCATCGATGAAGGCCCTCGCCTCCGCAAGCGTCGTCCTCACGAGCGGCGTGCCGTCGGCCGCCGTGCCGTCGGGGTTCATGAGCACCGCCTCGCCGCCGTCGAGGCTCCTGTAGCCCGACACGACGAACTGGCGGGCCGTCGGGATGCCCGCCGCGAGGTATTTCTTCTTCATCAGGGACTTCTCCTTGATGAAGTCTATCTGGTCGTTCTGGATGCCCGTCGAGACGTTGAAGTCGGTCCGCAGGCGCGCGTCCTGCTCCAGCCAGTACTCGTTCATGGACTCGATCCAGTCGATCTTGCCGTACTTGTACGAGAAGAAGGCCGTCGCGCGGAAGACCTCGTCGTAGCTCGAGAGCGTGCCCACGCGGTAGTACTCGGTAAGACTGTCCCTGAGCTCAGGGGCGAGGCCGTCGTAGGGCGCGTCACCGATGCCGAGCACATTGACGCCGTTGCGCCTCAGGCGGTCGCAGAAATTCCAGTAGGTCGATGGGAAATTCGGAGATACGAATATCACGTTCATCGGTGCGCCCTTTCACCCTATTCGTCTTTATTGCCTGAGTATCATCGCTGTTGTCTGAGTTTCTTTTTACCTGAGTATAACCACGACGGCGGGATTCTCCGTATAGTGAATAGCGAAGACCCGCAGAGAAGGGACACACCATGAAGAGGGACTTTGTGACCTGGCACAGCGACCATCTCGACAAGGATATGTCGGTCATCGTGTACGGCGAGGGCGGCCTGCCCTTCCTCGCCTTCCCCACGCAGGACTCCATGGCGGGCAACTGGGAGGACTTCGGGATGGTCGACCATATCCGCGACTATATCGACGGTGGCAGGATGCAGCTTTTTGTCTGCGACACCGTCGATAGGGAGAGCTGGTCCGACACCGCGGGTGACCCCCGCTGGCGCACGGCCCGGCAGGAGAGCTACTACCACTACGCGGTCGACGAGCTCGTGCCCTTCATCCATGAGCGGAACGGGTCGGACGCCCTGCCGATCGCGACGGGGCTCAGCATGGGCGCGGACCATGCCGCGATCGTCTTCCTCCGCCGGCCGGACCTCTTCGGCGGCGTGCTCGCCCTGAGCGGCGTGTACGACGCGGGCTACTTCTACGGCGACTATATGGACTCAGACCTCTACAACAACGCCCCGGAGCGCTTCCTGCCGAACCTGCCGGAGGACCACCCCTATATTTCCCTGTACAACCGGCGCACGATGGTCTTTTGCGTCGGGCAGGGCGCCTGGGAGGAGGACGGCGTCCGCTCCCTCCGCAGCCTGCAGGGCATCTTCGACGCCAAGGGCATCCATGCCTGGTGCGACTACTGGGGCCCCGACGTCTGCCACGACTGGCCGTGGTGGTTCCGGCAGATGGACTACTTCCTCCCGCGCTTCTACGAGTAGGCTACTCGTCCCGGACGCCGTCGTTGTGGCGGATGAGCTTACGCTTGATCTTGCCGCCGACCGTCTTGGGCAGCTCGTCCACGTACTCCACGACGCGCGGGTACTTGTAGGGTGCCGTCGTGCGCTTGACGTGGTTCTGCAGCTCGCGCGTGAGCTCGTCGGAGGGCGTGTAGCCCTGGGCCAGGACGATGGTCGCCTTGACCACGTTGCCGCGGACGCCCTTGGGGTCGGGTGTGGCGGTGACGGCGCACTCGACGACCGCGGGATGCGCGACCAGCGCGCTCTCGACCTCGAAGGGGCCGATGCGGTAGCCCGAGCACTTGATCACGTCGTCGTTGCGGCCCACGAAGCTGTAGTAGCCGTCGCTGTCGCGCCAGGCCATGTCGTGCAGGTTGTAGTAGTCGCCGCCGACCGCCTCGGCCGTCTTGTCCGGGTTGTTGCAATAGCCCACGAAGAGTCCGGGCGGGTAGGCGCTCTTGAGCTGCGTGATGCAGATCGCGCCCTCCTCGCCGTCCTCCACCTCGCGTCCGTCGTCGTCGAGCAGCTTGATGTGGCAGAGCGGGTTGGGCTTGCCCATGGAGCCGGGATGCGGCTCGATCCAGGGGAAGTTGGCGATCAGCACCGGGCCCTCGCTCTGGCCGAAGCCCTCGCGGATGCGCTTGCCCGTGAACCGCTCCCAGCGGATGGTGACGTCGGCGTTGAGCGGCTCGCCGGCCGTCGCGAAGTTGGCGATCGACGAGAGGTCGTACTTCTTGACGTCCTCCTGGAGCATGAAGCGGTACATGGTAGGCGGCGCGCAGAAGGTGCGCAAATCGAAGTCCTGCATCACCTGCAGGAGCTTGGCGGGGATGAACTTCCGCATGTCGTAGCAGAAGACGGTGGCGCCGCAGATCCACTGGCCGTAGATCTTGCCCCAGCCGAATTTTGCCCAGCCGGAGTCCGTGACGGACATATGCAGGCAGTTCTCCTGCACCTGCTGCCAGTACTTGGCGGTGACGATGTGGCCCAGCGGGTGCTTGTAGCTGTGCATGACCGCCTTGGCGTTGCCGGTGGTGCCGCTCGTGAAGTACATGAGCATGATGTCGTCGAGCTTGGTCGCGGCGTCGCCCGTCGGGTGCACCCACTCCCCGGAGCCCTCCTCGAGCATCTTGTCGAAGGAAAGCCACCCCTCGCGCTCGCCGGCCACCACGATCTTGTGGCGGACCGTGGGGCTGTCGGCCAGCGCGAGCTCGGTCTGCTCGCAGACGTAGTCGTCGTTCACGCAGACGACGGCCGTGACCTCGGCCGTGTTGGCGCGGTAGGCGATGTCTTTTTTGGTCAGCTGGATGGTGGCGGGCACGATGGTGGCGCCGATCTTGCACATGGCGGTGGCCAGCACCCAGTATTCCCAGCGGCGGCGCAGGATGGACAGGACCACGTCGCCCTTCTTGATGCCCAGCGCGACGAAGCTATTGGCGATGCGGTTGGACAGGCGCGAGATGTCCGTGAAGGTGAACTCGCGGTGGTCGCCGTCGTCGTCCACCCAGACCAGGGCTTTCTTGTCAGGCTCCACGCGGGCCCACTCGTCCACGACGTCGTAGCCAAAGTTGAAGTTGTCCGGCACGTCGATCCGGAAATTCTCAGCGAAGTCCTCGTAGGAGTCGAAGTCGATGCGGGGACAGTATTTCTTGAGTATGTAGTCCAAAGCAAAACCTCCGTGGGCAGCGATTGCGATGCGCCTGCGCGGACTACTCCGCGATGATGGTCAGGAACTTGGCCGGCACGTCGCCCGAGCAGCGCTGACCGTGACGGTGCATGGGGTTGAAATAGATGGAGTCGCCGGCGTGCAGCTCAAACTCCTTGTTGTCGAAGGTGACGATCATGGCGCCCTCGAGCACGTAGTTGAACTCCTGGCCCTCGTGCGTGACGAGCGCGGCGGGCTCGTCGGAGGGGTCGAGGGTCACGATCAGCGGCTGCATGATCTTGTGCGAGTAGCGCCAGGCCAGGTCCTGGAAGCGGTACCCCGGCAGGCGCTCGACCACCAGGCCCTCGCCCGCACGCACCACATGGTAGGTGCTCAGACGAGCGGCGTTGCCGGTCAGGATCTCGTTCATGTCCACGTTGGCCATCATGGCGATGTGGTAGACAGCCGAGATGGGCACGTCTTCGCCCGTGGCCTCCCAGCCCTCGTAGGTCTCGAGGTCGACGCCCAGCTCCTCGGCCATCTCCTCGGCCGACAGGTCGCATGACTCACGGATTCCACGGATACGCTCGCCGATGGCTGCAAAGTTGGTAGGCATTGGGACTCCTCCTCGAGACGCTTGTATATAGGGAAAATTTAAAGGAATATACAGCGCGCACCACGCCTGGACCACCCTGAGCGAGCGCTCGCAACAACCCTGAAAAGATGGGAAGACACACCGCGCCGGTCGGCTCCGTCGTAGGTGTCCGCCGCGATATCATATAAGCAACGATTGTGCGGCGGCATACACGCCGGTCGCCAGCGCGATGTCCGTCTTACCGCAAAGGAGCACCCCATGGAAGTCAAAGCCTGGTCGTACGAGGGCTTGCCCGAATTCACCGACGAGGTCGAGGGGGCCGTCTGGCTCGACACCACCGGTGACGAGCCACAGGTCGACTACCTACCCGACGTCGATTACGCGACCTATGGCGACCGGACGCTCCGCCTGCAGATCCTCAAACCACGCACGCGCAATCATCCCACGCCGACCGGTCTGCCCTGCTTTGTCTATGTGCAGGGCTCCGCTTGGCGCAAGCAGAACATCTACCATGACGTCCCCCAGCTCGCGCGCATGGCGGCACTGGGCTATGTGGCGGCGCTCGTCGAATACCGCGGCTCGGACGAGGCGACCTTCCCCTGCCCCATCGTCGACGCGCGCAACGCCGTGCGCTACCTGCGCGCCAACGCCGCTATGTACGGAATCGACCCCGACCGCATGGTGCTCGCCGGCAACTCGTCGGGCGGGCACACGGCGGTCTACGCATCCATGTGGCAGGGCGAGGAAGAAAATCTCTACCCCGGCGTGTCTGCCGAGGTCAGCTGTGTGGTCGACTACTACGGCTCCGTCAGCGTGATGGCCGACGACTCCAATCCCACCACCATCGACCATTGCCTGCCCACCAGCCCCGAGGGCATGGAGATGGGCGGCGTCAACCTGCGCGAGCGTCCGGACCTGATGCGCCTGCTCTCCGTGGAGTGCAACGTCGACGAAGACACGCCGGTACCGCCCGTCCTCATCCTGCACGGCACCAAGGACCGCACCGTCAACACGACCTGCTCCGTGGCGCTCTATCGGCGCCTGCGCGAGTGCGGCAAGGAGACCGAGCTCTACCTGCTGCATGGCGCGGACCACGGCAATGCCGAGTTTTGGACCGACGAGGTCAACGCGATTGTCGATACCTTCATCCGCCGCCATTTCGCGTAGCTGGGGCCCACGCTCGCATGCGAGCCCGGCCCGCCCTCTCTGCCTACACTCTGCCAGAAGGCGCCCGATTCCTTGCCCGGCAGTCCCACGCTCACACCGACGGAGTGGCACTAATCCATGCTTCACACCGACGGGAGACGTCCGATCAAAGCCGACCTGGGCGTTTGTGATGACGGAGGCCTTCCGTCGGCGTGGCGTCCGCGGGGCGTTGGGGTTGGAGGCCTTCCGTCGGCGTCACAACGGAAACCTAGGCGCAACGGGCAATCCGCGCCAGAAGCTCGCAACCCGCGCGTCTACGTCGTCCACGGTGCATGCGCGCGGGCTCCCCCATTCCTCGGGAAAGAGCGCACGGTAAGACGGGCTGTCGAACCGCTCGTCGAGCAGCAGGACGACGCCTCGATCGGCTTCGGTGCGGACGAGACGGCCGGCCGCCTGCAGGACCTTGGTCATCCCCGGGTAGGTGTAAGCGTAGGCAAAGCCGTCATTCCCTTCCCCGTCGAACTGCTCGCGCACCAGGTCGCGCTCGGCCGAGAGGCCGGGCAGACCCACGCCGACCACCACGACGCCGATCAGGGCCTCCCCGCGCAGGTCGACGCTTTCCGCGAAGAAGCCACCGAGCACGCAGAGACCGACCACTCCAGCCGCGCCATCCGGCTCGGCGCCCGCGCCCGCGCGAAACGCCGCGAGGAAACGCTCGCGAGCCGTCTCGCTCATGCGCCCGCCCTGCCTGACGACCCGCACGTCTGCAGGCAGCATGCCGTCGAGCGCGGACGACACCTCCTCCAGCACATGATACGAGGGAAGAAACACCAGGTAGTTGCCCTTCTTCGCCGTGACGACAGCCTGGATGTAGCGCGCGACGCGCAGGTACTGCCCGCGGTCACGCCGGCTGTAGCGCATGGAGACGTCTGCCCCGATCAGCACCGCACGATGCGCTGGGTCAAAGCAGGACGCCGCGGTCGCGGTTCGGTCGTCCGGGGAGGCACCGAGCAGCTTGCGGTAGTAGTCGAGCGGCAGGAGCGTCGCCGAGAAGAGCACCGCCGCCCGCACGGACCCCAGGCGCCCCCCGACCTCGCCGCTCGGGTCCGCACAGAAGACCTTGGCCCGCGTGTTCCCGCCCTGAAGCGCCTCTTCGTAGAGCACATAGCCCTCCCCGTCCGCCGCGCGGCCGAACGCCCCCTGGAAGCTCAGGATGCGCATCGTCAGGTTGCGCGTCAGGATGTAGGGGTCGGCCACCTGCTCCTCGGGCGGCACCTGGTTGAGGTAGGTCTGCAGCGCGGGCACCAGCTCCTCGAGCAAGGCGGGCAGGTTGCCGAAGCTCTTGCACACCCGGTAAGACGAACGCTCGCCTTGACGGCCGTCAGCCAACCGCGCCTGCCGCCCGCCGAACCACGCCGCCGCTTTGGCGAGGAGCGACATGAGGGTCGCGGACTGGGCCTTTTGGGCACCGGGCCCATCGAGGTTGCCTCCCTCCGTGAAACCCCCGTAGGCCAAGTCCGTCTCGCCATGGGTCGCGAGCACAGAGCCCGCGGCAGCACCGAGGACGTCGATCACCCGGCGGAACTCCCCGCCCTCCAGGTCGGCGCTGTAGTTGTCGCGGGCGCGGTCCACGAGGTTGTGTGCCTCGTCCACCAGGAGGATCGCCCGCTCGGGATCCTCGCCCAGACAGCGCAGCGACGCCGAGGGGGTGAAGACGTAGTTGTAGTCGCCCACGAGCACATCGGCCCAGTCCCCCACCTCGAGCTGCAGCTCGTAGGGGCACACGCGATGCCGCTCGGCCGCCCGCAGCACGGCGGCGCGGTCCACCACCGCCCCCTCCCGCGCGCCAGCGAGCACGTCAAAGGCCGCATCGTTGATGCGGTCGAAGTGGCCGCGCGCGTACGGGCACTCCACAGGGTTGCATGGCGTCGTCTGCCCCGCAGCCCGCAGGCTCGAGCCGGCGCGTCCGACCTTGAGCGGGCAGATCTTGTCCTTGGCCGTGAGCTGCACCGCGAGCACGCCGGCCCCTCGCTGACCAGGCCGGTACCGTCCAAGCTGACGCTGGCTCGGCAGCTCCTCGGCACCCTCCCGTGTGTGTGCGTCCTCGCCGCCCCCGTTGAGCAGTTCAAGACAGGCGAGCACCGCCTGGCGTGCCATGGTCTTTGCCGTGAGGTAGACGACCCGGTCGCCCGCCCCATAGCCCAGCGCCACCAGCGCGGGATAGACGGTGCCGATAGTCTTGCCCGACCCCGTCGGTGCCTGGAGGTAGAGGGTACCCCCGTGTGCGATCGAGCCGCCGACCTCCTCGACCAACTCGCGCTGCCCGCGTCGATACGCGTAGGGAAAGACAAGCTCACGCAGCCGCTCGTCACGACGCGCCACATGCCGCGCCCGCCACGCCACCCAGCGGTGGTAGCGTCGCAGCAGGTCAAAGAACCACTCCTCCAGCTCCTGGCACCAGTAGGTCGTCGTCAGACGTCGCACCTCGCCCGTCTCGAGCCCTACGTAGGTCAGGCGCACTGCGACGGGGCGGTTGCGGTAGGTGGCGGAATCGCCAGTCCGTTCCCGCACGCTGCGCAGATAGAGATAGGCGTAGCAGCGGGCCTGCGCATCATGCACGGCGAGCGGAGCCGTGAGCTCGCCCACGTCGGCGTACGTGCCCTTGATCTCGTCAATCGTGGGACCGACAGTCGATACCCCCGCATCGTCGGCAACGCCACCCGCCACCGGATCCACGACGCCGTCGGCTCGCCCCTCGACCTTGATGAAGAAGCCCCGCGGGTCCGTCCGCTCCACCGTCTCGGGCGCGATGTCCAGCCGGAGCGCCTCGGGCACGAAATCGCCACCGGGACAATAGAAGGCATGTGCGAGCGCGACCTCGGCCTTATACGACGAGCCGGCCATGGCCTGCAGGCGACGGTGAACGTCGCTGCCCGCCTGCATGGCCTCGAGCTGCGCGGCAGCCGACGCCGCAGGCGCGATATCACCCGAGCGCAGCAGGAACTCCACGAGCTTTCTCACCGACACTGTATACGTTCGCATGCTGCCTTCCCAAACTCCTTCTATCGGAGGAGACAATCGTTACTAGGATTCATTTTCCAGACAATACTTTCTAGAAAATTTTGTCTAGAAAGTATTGTCTATAACCTAAAATCCCACGAGGCAAACCGCCCGCGCACTTTTACCCCCCATGCCACACATATAATCGTAGGCGACGCGGCGGACACCTTCAGGAGGCACCCATGAAGAAGACCCTGTATCTGATGCGGCACGGCCAGACCCTCTTCAACGTGCAGAAGGTCGACCAGGGATCCTCAGACGCCCCGCTCACCCACCTGGGCGTGGCGCAGGCGCAGGCCGCCGGCGACCATCTGGCGCAGATCGGCGCCGCTCCCGACCACGTCTTCTGCTCACCGTACGAGCGCACCTGCGACACCGCCGAGACCGTCACCGCGCGCCTGACCGCGGACGGCACACCCCTGCCCTACGAGCGCGTCCGGGGTCTGCGCGAGTTCAGCTTCGGCGTCTACGAGGGCAAGGACTCTTACCTCAACCCGTCGCTGCCCTTCCAGGAAAAGTTTGTGCAGTTCGGCGGCGACTCCCAGCAGGAGGTCGCCGACCGCATGGTGGCGACCCTGACCGATCTCATGCGCAGGCCCGATGTGCAAGTCGCCCTCGCCGTCTCGCACGGCGCCGCCGTCGCCAATTTCTGCCGCGCGATCGCCGAGTGGAGCCCCGTCAAATACCACCCCGGCATCAAGAACTGCAGCGTCTTCACCGTGGAGTTCGACGAGGAGACGGGTCGCTTCTCCTGCGTCGACCTCTTCGAGCCCGATGTCCCCGCCGACAGCGTGCCCGACGCCACCGCGATCGACTTCTCCCTCATGCACGGCGCGGGCGACGCAGCCCTCGCCACGCCCGACGGCCCCGCCGTCGACCCCGCGGCACCCAAGACCATCTGGCTGGTCCGCCATGCGGAGACCCTCTTCAACGCCCAGAACAAGGTCCAGGGCTGGTGCGACTCCCCGCTCACCGAGCGCGGCGTCGCCCAGGCGCATGCCTGCGGCCGCACGCTCGCGGCACTCGGCATCCAGCCCGACCACGCCTTCTGCTCCACGTCCTTCCGCGCCTCGACGTCGCTCGAGATCCTGCTCGGCGAGCTTGGGAAGCAGGACATGCCCTACCTGCGACTCAAGGGCCTGCGCGAGGCGGGCTTCGGCGCCTTCGAGGGCAAGGACCAGTGCCTGCAGCCCAGCATGCTGGACCCCGAGACCGACGCCTACTACGTCCCCTACGGCGGCGAGTCGCGCGCGCAGATCGCGGACCGCATGTACCGCACGATAAAGACGATCGCGGAGCGCCCTGACATCCACGAGGCGCTCCTTGTGGGCTCGCGCGGCAGTGCCACGTCCTTCTTCTACCGACCCGAGGTCGTGCGCGAGGCCGAGCTCAAGAGCGGCGCCAACTGCATCATCTACCGCTACGAGTACGCAAACGGCACCTTCACCTGCAAGGAGATCATCGTTCCCGGGGACTAGCCTCTGCGATCTCCTTGAGCCGGCGTGCGGTAGCCGCGGGGTCGTCGGTGGCCAGGATGCCGCGACCCACCATCACGATGGCCGGGTCGAGCTGCATCACGTCGCGGATGTTGGTCTCGTTGATGCCCGTGCCGATGGCCAGGCCCGCATGGATCAGGTTGCGCTTGACGGCACCGGCCAGGTCGAGCGGTCGCAGCTGGAAGAGCGAGCGCCGCTGCGGCTTGTGCAGGTCGTACTCGTGCTCCATCAGGTAGCCCGAGGCGATGCTCACGTAGTCCACGCCCAGGCCGTCGACCTCGGCGGTACGCGTGCCGGGCCGCTTGTAGCCGTCCATGTCGCACATAATCTTGCCGCCGTACTCGTGTGCGTGGCGGACCATCTGGCTGATCACGGGGTCGGGCGCCGCGGCGAGCACCGTCACGATGTGAGCGCCCGCCTCGAAGCAGCGCCGGGTGATGCCCGTGCCGCCGTGGAAGACCTTGGCGTCCACGCACAGCTTGAGGTCGGGGTGCTGCCCGTGGAGCTCGCTCACGAGGTCGAGGCCAAAGGTCACGAGTTCCGGGTAGCCGATCTCGACGATATCGACGGACCCGGCATAACGGTCGATGGCGTCGATCAGCTCGTGGCGCTTGCCGTGGTCAAAGGTCAGTTGCAGCTGCATGGGTCCTCCCTGCCTGCGTGTTTGTCTTCCTACGTGTTTGCCTTCCCGCTTGTGTATCGGTGATGGCCCCCGCGTGGGCGTCCTTCTTAGCTGAAGAGCTTCTTGTCGTTGCCCGAGGGCACCCGGAAGAGCAGGGACAGCAGCATGCCCGCCGCCGCCATGCCCAAGAGGAAGCAGAACATGGGAGGATAGCCAAAGGCGTCGATCAGCTGTCCGCAGATGTTGTTGGCGATGATGGTACCCAGGTTCTGCGCCGCCTTGGCCAGGGCGAGGCCCGTGATCTGCTGGCGCGGGTCCACGGTGGTGTTGACGACCTTCATGTTGGTCATGATGTTGAGCATCGCGGGCGGGTGCTTGCCGATGAAGGTCGCCACGATGATCAGCGGCAGCGGCATCGCCAGCCCGTAGATGAGCGTCTGCACGACCAGCATGCCGAAACAGCACATGAGGAGCGTCTTGTTGGGCACCTTGTCCATGAACTTGGCGGACAAAAGGATCAGCGGCAGCTCGCAGACCACCGCGACCGAGAGGATGGTCGAGGCGGTCGCCGCGGGCAGTCCCAGGTCGGTGAGGTAGGAAGGGATGAAGGAGTACGCTCCGCCCGTGACCCCGCAGAGAAGCATCTCGATCACGAGATAGTAGAGGAATTTCTTATTGGTCACGAGGTCCCGCATGGAGACGGGCTCGCCGTCGGACGCGACCTTGGCGACCTCGGCCTCGGGGATGCGGGGCTGCGTGCCCAAAAAGCCCACGATGCAGACCACCATGGCGCAGATAAAGAGCACGTAGAGCGACTCGGGCGAGAAGTAGTCGTAGACCAGGCCCGCCACCTGGGTGCCCGCGGCAAAGCCGAGCGTGCCCCACATGCGGACCTTGCCGTAGCCGTAGGGCGAACTGGTCGCCATGCGCTCCACCACGGGGTTCGCGCCGTTGATCAGCAGATACATGACCGCGTACATCGTCAGCACCAGGGCAAAGGCCCGCGCAAAGATAAAGACAAACGCGGCGATACAGGCGGTGACGAACATGATCAGGTTGACCCGGCGCATGCCGAATCGGTCCGTCAGGCTGCCGATGACCGGCTGGGTGAGCATCGCCGCGAGCGCCGCCACCGAGACCACCAGCGACACCTGGCTCGCGGCGTAGCCCTTGTCGATCAGGTAGACCGAGATGAGAGCCGAGAAGGAAGCGAAGCCGATGTTGTAGAAGAGGTACAGCAGCACATAGCTCAGGTAGCTATTGGTATACCGGGCCAGCAATCGGTTCATATACGCCCGCCTTCCCAAGACGTGACACGGCTCTGTACCCATTGTACGTAATTGGCGCGGCGGACATCCGTAGAGAGCCCACCGCGCCGATCAGCACGAAACCATATGACTGCCTCGGCTAGAAGCCGAGCACCGCGATGTCCGTCGAGTTGGTCGAGAGCGTGTGGTCGAGACCGTAGACGACATTGGAGATCACGTACTCGCCGTCGTTGACGTAGACCTCGATGATGTTGTCGCTCGCGAGGATCTCGATCTCGGTCTCCTCGCCCACCTCGGGAGTGGTCGACTGCAGGTAGGGATAGGTGTCGTTGGGCCGGTACACGAGGCTGCGGTCCGTATAGATGCGGCCGCCCTCCTGCCAGACGATGAAGCCGCCCACGTTGATGTACTCGCCGTCGTGCATCATGGTCTTGACCAGACGCGCCCTGTTGCCGCCGGGCACACCGACCTTGCCGGCGGCGATGGCTTCACGGATGGCGGGATGCAGGCTGAAATGCACGCGGCCGTCCACGACCCTCAGCACGCGCGGTGCGCAGAACATGCCGATCCACTCGTTGTCGACGGGCTCGGGCATGCGCATCCAGCCGATCATCACGCGCCGGCCCTCGGCGTCCACCGTGGTCTGCGGCGCATAGAAGTCGTGGCCGTAGTCGATGGGCTCGGGGTCGGTAGTCATACGAAAGTCACAGGTCTTGGGATCGAAGTCGGCGAGCGTCCAGACGGAGGTGTCGATCATGCCCTGCTCGTTGTGCATGGCCGATGAGATGAAGACATCCTGGCCGTCGACCTCAAAGACGTCGGGGCACTCGCACATCCAGCCGTAGGAGGGGTCGAGCACCGTGCGGTTCACGAGCTCCCAGTGGTCCAGGTCCTCGCTGCGGTAAAAGAGCACCTCGCCCTGCTTGCGGTCGATATTGCTGCCGAGCACGAGGTACCAGGCGTCCTCACCGCGCCACACCTTGGGGTCGCGCGTGTGCGTGTGGTCGCCGACCGCGGGATCATCGATTGCCGGGATGATCACGCTCTTCTTGTTGAAGTTGTCGAAGGTGTACCCGTCGGGGGACACGACGTGCAGCTGGGCAGACGTCAGCTGACCCTCGATCGCCTTGTTGATGTTGTCGGGGTCGGCCTGGTCGTAGTGGACGCCTGTATAGAAGAGGTGCAGGTCGCCGTCCTTCTCTATAGCGCTGCCGGAGAAGCAGCCGTTTTGGTCCTCGGGCTTGGTGGGAAAAAGCGCGATGTCCTGCTGCTCCCAGCTCACGAGGTCCTTGCTGGTCATATGGCCCCAGCAGATCGTGCCCCAGGTGGGGGCGTACGGGAAGTGCTGGTAGAAGAGGTGGTACTCACCCTTGTAGTAGATGAAGCCGTTGGGGTCGTTCATCCAGCCCTTGGGGGTGTGGACATTTACTTGCTGCATGCGTGCCTTTCGCGACGTGGCATCAGGCCTGGCGCCTGAACTTGCGGAATATGATATCGATTCCACATAGTGTGACCTCGCCGTTCGCAGAATCCATCAATGCTGCAATACGTACATATTGTGATGATTTGGGTGCCGTACGAATTGTGCCACCCGCGTGTGCTCGGCATCGCGCAGGCACGGTCCGAAGACGCCGCTAACGCTTGGCGACGGTCTCCACCAGCGAGCACCACTTGTCTGCAATGCACACCAGGCAGGCCTCCGTGGAGTGCGGCACGCGATTGGAGGGTCCTGGCGGCAACGGCCACATGTGACTCTCGATGATGTTGCGTTCCTTGGGCGTGAGGCCAAAATCGCGGTCGGCATTTGCTGCGGCATAGAGCGGGTGGCGCGTGGCGTGGTGGCGGTCGGCGTCCTCGGGGCCCTTCACGTGCCAGTCGTACAGGAAATAGTCGTGAAGAAACGCACCGCGCACCAGGGCACGTTCGTCAATCTGGGCACCGCGTCGCTCCGCCCTCATCGCGAGGGCAAAGGCAGTATGGGCCACACGGCGCGTGTGGTCGTAGGTCGTCACGGACCCGTGCTGGATAAAGTCGCGCATGCGGCCCGACGTCGCCGGGTCGTCCACCTCGGCGAGCAAGGACTGGAAACGGGCTTCTTCCACGGCTGTCAGGCTCATTTCCTACGCCCCTTGACCGCCTCGGCATATGCCTCGCGGATAGCGACCGCGGGCGACTCGTGCGTCGCGATGAAGGTGCGCAGGCGCCCGGCGGAGCGGTTGGTCTTCTCTGAGTCGTAGGCGCGGATGTTACGCAGTGCGTAGCGCTGGCGGAAGCTCAGGTGGCCGGCGGTCTCGCGGTCACGCAGCTCCTGCTGCTCGCGGGCCAAGGCTTCCAGGCGTGCCTTTTCGCGCACCTCCCGCTCGACGCGCTCCCGCTCCTCGCGGGCAGCCGCCTCCAGGCGTGCCTTCTCGTCGCGCGCGGCTTGCTCGGCCAGCGCCTCGGCGAGCAGGGCCTCCTGGCGTGCGCGCTCCTGCGTCGCCGCTTCTTTGGCCTCGAGCTGGGCCTGCTCGATCGACTCCCCGAAGCTCTCCATCTTGGCCGCGGCCGCCTCGGGCAGGCTCGTGACCTTGGCGGCGGCGTTGGAGGCGGTCTCGGCGACCTTGTCGGCTGCGCTGGCTGCGGTCTCGCTGACTTTCGCCACCGCGTTCGAGGCGGTCTCCGTGACCTTGGCGGCGGCGTTGGAGGCGGTCTCCGTGACCTTGGCGGCAGCGCTCGAGGCGGTCTCATGGGCGCTGACCACGCGCAGCTCCATCTGTTCGTCGAAGCTCCGTGAGCTCTCCTCGAGCTTGGTGCTCAGGTCGTTGAGAGCGTCGACCGTGAGTACCGTGTCGGCGGACATAATGGCCGTCACGAGCAGGGAGGAAAACTCCCAGAACCACTGGGGCGTGGCCAGCGTGATCTCCTTGATGGGCGGCAGCAGCAGGTAGCAGATCGCCAGGCCTCCCCCGCCGAAGAGCATCGCGGGCCACACGCAGATACGTCCCTGGAAATTGAGCGGCAGGTTTGAGTAGTCCCACCAGCGGGCATGGAACCGCTTCTCGAGCACGATGGAGGTCGTGAGCTCGAGGAGGGCGCTGAGCACCATGGAGGTCAGGAAGACACCCCACCACGGAAAGCTCCCGTCGGCGACCGCGGGGTGGTCGAAGAGGATCATGCAGCCGACCGCGCCCGTACCGTAGATCGGGCACACAGGGCCAAAGAGAAAGCCGCGATTCTCCCAACGGCCGCGCCGCAGCGCCGCAAAGATGGTCTCGTAGACCCACCCGCACACGCTAAAGACGGCAAACCAGGTCATGTAGCTGCAGAGATCCAAAAATGAGCTTCCGACGCCATGGACACAATGGTTAGTAGTCTAACCAATGAATCCAGTCGAATGTATGGCGCACATCAGACTTCATCTCACCTGTAAAGTTGACGGCTCAGACCCGCGAGGTAGGTACGCCCCATATCGCTCAGACATTAGCGCTCTGTCACCGGAATATGGGAAAATGCGCGCAATCACATTTTCTGTACGCTCAACAAATTGTAATGTACGCAGCATGGCCCAAAATGGATGACTCCAAGTGGTATTTTTCGGTCCAAGTTGCGTACATTCCAATGAGGTGCAGCGTACAGAAACTTCGTCTGGTAACGCGAAGCAGCCTAAAGCGTGAGAAAGTGCGGTTTTGTATGGTATGGGTGTCATCCAAAGCCGCTGACGAGCAATAAACACATACACGAAGAGCGCATCAAAAAAAGGCCACCGTATGGCAGCCTGTGAAGTTTGGTAGCCCGTAGCAGATTCGAACTGCTGATCTCCGCCTTGAGAGGGCGGCGTCCTAAACCGCTAGACGAACGGGCCGTATGTAGGTCGGCTAACGACCTCAGTCGCCGGGGAGCGACGGGTAAAACATGGTAGCCCGTAGCAGATTCGAACTGCTGATCTCCGCCTTGAGAGGGCGGCGTCCTAAACCGCTAGACGAACGGGCCAGAACTGCGAAAATGGCTGGGATGGAGAGAGTCGAACTCCCGCTGACGGAACCAGAATCCGTTGTCCTACCACTAGACGACATCCCAATATTTTCGTCCACCGCGCCGAGGCAACCGCACCCTCAACGCGAGAAATTACTTTAGAGAAAATCCCCGCCCGATGCAAGGGTCAATTCCCATCCATTTATTGCACATAAGTAAACTGTCGATGTATGCAGCCCGGGGCAGAGGGCCGATGCACAGCGCAAAGACGAACGGACGCAGCGCCGCACCCCTACTGGGCATCCGCCCAGCGCAGTTGGGCGAGCAGGGCCTCCCGCTCGTTGGGCAGCTCGTCGTTGAGGACACCGGTCAGGAGCGTGTCGAGCATGAGCCCGACGGCGGGGCCCGGCGCCATACCCGTCTCGCGGATCACGTCTCCCCCGTTCACGGCCAGGTCGCGCACGGTGAGCGGCGGGTGCTTCTCCAGCTCCTGGCGCAGGACCGCCGCGATCTCGTCAAGCTCCACGGCGTAGTAGGCGGCGCTCGGCACCTTGGAGACCGCGTCGGCCCGCTTGAGGTCCAGGAGCTCCCAGGTCAGACGCGGCGCCATACCCGGACACGCGAGCTCGAACTTGCGCAGGGTCCGCCTGATGGAGCGCGGCGTCGGCGTCACGACATGGTCGTGCATGCGCACGAGGATCCTGACCTGCTTCACCAGGTCGGTCGGCAGGGCGAGGCGGCGCATGATATCCTCAGCCATTTGTGCACCGACTTTGGGGTGGCCGAAGAAGTGCCCGCGCCCCGTGCTGTCCTGTGTGAAGGTCACCGGTTTGGCGATATCGTGCAGGAAGGCCGCCCACCGCAGCTCGGTCGTCGCGAGGCCGCCCTGAAATTCCTCGACCGCCCGGCAGACATGCGCCGTATGCTCGAGCACGTCGTAGGCATGGTAGGGGCTGCACTGGTCGAAGCCGCGCATGGCGCCCACCTCGGGGATCGCCGCGGCGAGCACGTCCGTCTCGTGCAGGAGCGCCCAGTCGACGCGCCCACTCTCGACGATGCCCGTCATCTCCTGCCCGATGCGCTCGGACGCGATCTCGGACAGCTCGGGGGCACAGCCAGCGAGCGCATCCTGCGTCGCAGGCTCCACCGCAAAGCCCAGCCGGCAGGCAAAACGGACCGCCCGCAGCACGCGCAGGGCGTCCTCGCGGAATCGTCTCTCGGGCTCCCCCACCGCGCGGATAACGCCTGCCACGAGGTCCTCCCGGCCCCCGTAGGGGTCCAGCAGGCCGCGCTCGGGATGGTATGCCATCGCATTGATCGTGAAGTCACGCCTTGCGAGGTCCTCGCGCACGTCGGTGACGAAGTGGACCTCATCGGGGTGGCGCAGGTCGCTGTAGGTACCCTCGGTGCGGTAAGTCGTCACCTCGACGGGCTGGCCCTCGACGACCGCCGTCACCGTCCCGTGCGCGGTACCGGTCTCGTGCACCTCGATACCCACCGACTCGAGCACCAGCTTGGTCTGCTCCCACTGTGCGGAGGTCGTCACATCGACGTCGTGGCCCTCGGCGCCCCGCAGGCTGTCGCGGACCCAGCCGCCCACGGCCCACGCCTCATAACCTGCGGATTCGAGGGCGCAAATCACCCGCAACGCAAACCCCGGCAGCACGAGGCCCGATGCGTCGACGAGTTTCACGGCTTCCTCCTACCGTTGAGAACGGTTGCAGGTTTTTGTTTGACGCAAGCATAGCACGGGAACGTGTCCGCGGCTGATGCTATCCTCGATAGGTCAGACATTTGCAACATGCCGTCTTCCCGTGCATCGTTGCACCGCCCACAAGGAGGTTCCCATGGAAGACTTCACTGCCGCCGCCGTCACCGCAGACGACATCGCCGACGCCCGCGAGGCCTTTGAGGCCGACGTCACGGCCAAGATCGCCAAGAACGCCGTAACGAGCGCCGGCCTGCGCCGCGCCGCCCGTGTGCCCGAGGCCGTCGCCGCCAATACGCTCGGCTTTGACATCGAGGTCAGGCAGGGCAAGCGCACCGACCAGAAGCGTAGCGGCCGCTGCTGGATGTTCGCCAGCCTCAACACCATGCGCTACCGCACGATCAAGAAATACAATCTCAAAAACTTCGAGCTCTCCCAGGCTTACCCGCTCTTCTACGACAAGCTCGAGAAGGCCAATTGGTTCCTCTGCAACATCATCGACACCGTCGCGGAGCCGCTCGACGGCCGCCTGGTCTCCTACCTGCTGACCGACCCCGTGGGCGACGGCGGCCAATGGGATATGTTCCGCGCGCTCGTGAAGAAGTACGGTGTCGTGCCCAAGGAGGCCATGCCCGAGACCGCCTGCTCGGAGAACACCCGCGAGATGGACACGTACCTGACCCGTTACCTGCGCGGCTGCGCAAAGCGCCTGCGTGAGACCGCCGCGGCGGGCGCCGGCGCCGAGGACCTCGACGCCATGCGCGAGGAGATGGTCGGCGAGGTCTGGCACCTGCTCTGCGTGTGCCTGGGTCAGCCGCCCGTGCGATTCGAGGTCCGTCTGCGCGACAAGGACGACAAGCCCGTCGAGGCGCTGACCGGCACCTTTACCCCTCAGGAGTTCTTCCAGGCCGCCGTGGGCATGGAGCTCGACGACTATGTCTCGCTCATCTCCGCCCCCACCGCCGACAAGCCCTACGGCCACACCTACACGGTCGACCGCCTGGGCAACGTCGTGGAGGCCCACGGCGTCCGCTACCTCAACCTGCCGCCCGAGCGTCTGAAGGAGATCGCGGTCGCCCAGCTGCGCGACGACCTACCCGTCTGGTTCGGCTGCGACGTCGCGCAGAGCTTCCTGCGCGAGGAGGGCATCATGGACACGGCTGCGCTCGACGTCGACGCACTCTTTGGCTTCCCCGTCGAAGGCGCGCTGACCAAGGCCGAGCGCCTCGACTACGGCGAGTCCCTCATGACCCATGCGATGGTGCTCGAGGGCGTGCGCCTGGATGCCGCCGGCCGGCCCGTCTCCTGGAAGGTCGAGAACAGCTGGGGCGACGACCACGGCCGCGACGGCTATGACACCATGTCCGACCCCTGGTTCGACGAGTACGTCTACCAGGTCGTCGTCGACAAGAAGTACCTGACCGATGCCGAGCGCGCCGCCTACGAGACCGAGGAGCCCCGCGTCCTCGCGCCCTGGGACCCGATGGGCTCGCTGGCCCGCTGCCGCTAGGCCCGCCCGCGCGCCGACCACACCGTCCCGCGCACCGTCCCACATCCCTGCCGTCCCCGCGCGCGCCGCGTGTCTTCGCACCGCGCGCCACCCGAGAGGAGCACCATGTCCGACAACAAGGCCATCGACGTCGCCTGGTCCGACAGCCAGTACACCGACTTCGTCAAGAAGCGCGGCAACCGCGTCGCCCGCAACGCCGTCGCCGCGATGGGCGTCAACAAGGCCGCCGTCGACCCCACCCGCATGCGCACCTACCACGACACTTACTCCGTGAGCCGCAAACGCACCGGCCAGGTCACCAACCAGCGCCAGTCCGGCCGCTGCTGGATGTTCTCGGCCTTCAACGTCCTGCGCGCCTCCACGATGGAGACGCTCGACGTCGACTCCTTCGAGTTCTCCCAGGCCTACGGCATGTTCTACGACAAGCTCGAGAAGGCAAACATGGCGCTCGAGCGCATCATCGCGATGATCGACCGCCCCTTTGACGACCGCGAGCTCTCCTTTGTGCTCGAGCACGGCATGGGAGACGGCGGCTTCTATCCCTTCGCGATGAACCTCGTGCTCAAGTGGGGCGTCGTGCCCCGCGACGCTATGCCCGACACCGCCTCGGCCAAGGCATCCGCGCAAATGAACGTGCAGCTCCAACGCCTGATCCACCGCGATGCCTGCGAGCTCAAGCGCCTGCACGAGGCCGGCAAGGACACCGGCGACCTGCGCGCCGCCAAAGTCGGCATGCTCCGTGACATATGGCGCGTGCTGGCCATCTGCCTGGGCGAGCCGCCCCGCACCTTCGACCTGGAGGTCGCCGTCGGCCCCGACGCCCAGGTGCCTGAGAAGCTCCTGATCGCGCAGGAGGGCGCGCCCAAGAAGGCGCAGACAGCCAAGAAGGACAAGGATAAGAAGGGCGCCGACGAAAAGGACAAGCCTCAGCGCATCCTGCGTGACTGCGGCATCACGCCCCTCGAGTTCCTCGAGCGTTACGTGCGGGTCGACCCCGCGGACTACGTCGAGCTCGTCTCGATCCCCAGCGAGCGCTATCCCTTCGGTCAGGTCTACCACCCGCTCCTCACCGACAGCGTGATGGGCGGACGCCCCATCCACATGGTCAACGTGGAGCCCGAGGTCCTCGACGCCGCCGCCGTCGCCTCGCTGCGCGCCGGCGTCCCCTGCGAGATGGCCTGCGACGTCTCCAAGGAGTTTCCGCGCGGCGACGAGACCTTCGGCGGCGTGCTCGCGACCGACACGATGGACTTCGACTCCCTCCTCGGCACCGACCTCGCTATGAGCCGCGAGGACATGTACGCCAGTTTCGAGAGCTCGCTCACCCATGCGATGACCTTCCAGGGCGTCGAGCTCGACGGCGAGGGAGCGCCCGTGGCCTGGCGCGTCGAGAACAGCTGGGGCAAGGACGCCTGCAAGGACGGCTACCTGATCGTCTCGAGCGACTGGTTCCACCTCTATGGCGGCGAGGTCGTCTGCCGCAGGGAGTTTGTGCCCGCCGACGTGCTCGCGCTCTCCGAAGAGGGCACGGCTGTCGACGTGGAGCCCTGGTCGGGCTTTGGCTGCGCCGTCGGCGCCGCCCGCCGCGCCTAAGACATACGCGCACGTCAGACAGGCGCCCCTGGCACCAGGCTGTCAGGGGCGCATTTTTTCTCTCTGCATCTGGCGCCGCAGCCTCGGGAGGCGTCGACCGGCGTCAGAAGGCGGCGAAGCGGGGCTCACCGACGGAGCACAGGTCCTCACCCGCGGCGAGCTCCCGCATGGCGGCGAGGAAGCGTTCCTCCTCCCCCGAGCGAAAGACGCAGTTGAGCTGCACGTCTTCGCTGAAGAGGGAGTCCTTGACCTTGCCGCCGCAGTCTGCGACGAGGCGCTCCACGCGTCCGTAGGCGGCGTAAGGGATCACGACCGTCACGGGCGTGACCAGCGTCATCAGTACGATCTTGCCGTCTTGCGCCGCCTGGTCGACCGCAGCCTGCGTTGCCGCGGTATAGGCGCGCACGAGGCCGCCCGGTCCCAGGAGCGTGCCACCGAAGTAACGCGTCACGACGCAGCAGACATCGGCCAGTCCCGCGCCGCGCAGGACCTCGAGCGTCGGCATGCCAGCCGTGCCGCGCGGCTCGCCGTCGTCCGAGCAGCGCTCGCGACCGTCGGCAAGCGACCAAGCGGGCACGTTGTGGCGGGCGTCGTGATGACGGGACCGGACCTCCTCGATGAAGGCATCGGCCTCTCGCTCGCCGGCCACGTGCCGTACCTGGGCGATAAAACGGCTGCGGCGGTCCACAAACTCCGCCGCAGCCTCATATCCTTCTTCCAGCGTGTGAAAAGCAGAGCTCACAGGTCCTCGCTAGGCAGGGACGACGTCGAAGATCTTGGCGCCGGCCGCGACCTCGGCGGGTGCGGCAGGCTCGACGCTCTTGAACTCGTCCGTATTGGTGATGACAGTGATGACGTCGGTCGCGTACCCGGCCTTCTTGATCTTGGCGATGTCAAAGGTCATCAGAGGCTCGCCTGCCGCGACGTGGTCGCCCTGCTTGACGAAGCCCGTGAAGCCGTCGCCCTTCATGTTGACGGTGTCGACGCCCACGTGGATGAGGACCTCGATGCCATCGTCGCTGGCCAGGCCGAGCGCATGCAGGGTCTGGGTCGTCGCCGTGATGGTGCCGGCAACCGGCGCGTACACGACGCCCTCGGTCGGGACGATGCCATAGGCCTTGCCCATCGCGCCGCTCGCAAAGACGGGATCGGGCAGGTCGGCCATCGCGACGCCGGTACCGGGCACCGGGGCATAGACGGCGGTCGGGGCCGCCTCGACGGTGATAGCGGCGGGCTTTGCAGGCTTGGCTGCTTTCTTGAACTTGTCGAACAGGCCCATGACGTTACCTTCCTTTGGACAGACGGCTCGCGATACGGACCAGATCGAATCCGCGGCGCAAACCAGATCAAACCGGTCGGAAGGCACCGGACCTCCCGCACGTCCTTCTTACTTTTTATGGACGCATCTGGATTCTAGCATGGATGACCGATACGGGAGTCTACCATGGAGTCAAGTTTCCCACGACCCGAGGAGCAGCCATGCCCGACAGCACCACGGCCGGCAAGAAGGACTACAGGATCGTCGCCTTCGACCTCGACGAGACGCTCATCCCTCCCTCGCGCGTGATCTCCGAGCGCGACCGGGCGGCCATCAGGGAGGCGACGGCGCGCGGCGTGGACTGCGTGATCGCCACGGGCCGCGGCTACATGACGGTACAGGGCACCCTGCGCGATATAGGTCTGTGGGACACCCCGGACAGCTACACGCTCTCCTACAACGGCGGCATCATCACGGAGAACAAGGGCAATCGCGTCCTCTACCAGCAGGGGATCACCTGGGAGCAGGCCAATGCCCTCTACACGCGCGGGCAGCGCTACGACGTCTGCATGCATGTCTACACGCAGACCGAGGTCTACGTCTGGCACATCAACGACGACGAGAGGGCCTACCTCGACAACCGCCAGGACTACATCGAGCTGGACGACGCCGACCTCGGACGCTTCCGCGACGAGCCCATCATCAAGGTGCTCTACGAGCACAACGGCTACGACTACCTGCGGCCCATCGAGGCCGAGGTGGCCGATATCACCGCCGACATGGAGGTCAGCTACTCGTCGGGCCGCTACCTGGAGTTCAACTGCCAGGGCGTCAGCAAGGGCGCCTCGCTCCTGCGCCTGGCGGACATCCTAGGCGTGGACCCCGCGGCCACGATCGCCATCGGCGACAACGTCAACGACCTCTCCATGATCCGCGCGGCGGGCCTCGGCGTGGGCGTGGGCAACGTCGACGACCAGGTGCGCCCGTACTGCGATTATGTGTGCGAACGCACTTGCGAGGACAGCGCCGTGGCGGAGGTCATCGAGCGGTTCGTGCTCTCTTAGGCCGCAGAACCCGGCGCTGGTCTTCTGCCGCCTCGACCGACGGGGTGCCTGGTTCGCTCGCCCCTACTCGGCAGTGATGCCGTGGATGGCACAGAAGTTCACGAAGCCCTGGATCGAGTAGTCCTCCCATGCGCTGGTGTCGCCGATCGTCTTGAAGATGCAGCTGGGTACCTCGCCCTGGCGCAGGTTCTTGACGATGCAACCGGTGCAGCCGCGGCCCTCGGCGGCGTTTTTGGGATTGCAGGGATTGTACGGGCACTTCGTGTCGCCGCAGGTGCAGAAGAATTGCGCGCCCTTCCCCACCATCTCAGGTATCTTGCAGTGCGCGAGCAGCTCGTTCATCTCGTCGACGGTGTACTTGGGGTCCATGTCCCCGCTCCTCTCCCTATACAACACGAGGGCGTCCTTTGCCACCAACCGCAAAGGACGCCCTCGATTGTATCTGACTCATATAGCCCGCAGGTTTCTGCCGACCTCGTCAGCCGAATCCCCGGCGGGACGGGCTGCGACTAGCCCTCGATCCAGCTGTTGGGGTCCTTGCCCTCGGCGGCCAGGCGGTCGGACAGACGGCCCTTGGGCGAGGCGGCCCAGATCGGCGCGGACTCGTCCGCCCAGCGCTCGGCGACCGCGACGGTCTTGGAGGTCAGCTCGTCGACGTCCTCGGGCTGCGTGTAATCCGTGGACTTGGCGCCGGTCTCGTGGACCATCTCGGAGAGCATGCTGGGGTTGTCCAGCAGCGGGCAGGGACGCAGCATGTTGCTGTTGAAGGGCTGGTGCTGCTGGTAGCTCTTGAAGAGCGGGCTCTTGTAGCACTCCAGCAGGCTCTTCTCGCGGATGTTGGAGTCGGAGTAGTGGATGAAGGCGCAGGGCTCCACGTCGCCGGCGGCGTTGATGTGCATGTAGCGGCGGGCGCCGGCGATGCAGCCGCCCGTGTACTCGCCGTCGTTCCAGAAGTCGGCGAAGAAGATGGGCACGTTGTTGCGCCAGTTCTTGCGAACCTTATCGTACATGCCGTGACGCTGCTCGGCGGTGGCCAGCAGCTCGACCGGGGCGCCGACACCGACGGGCATATAGGTGAAGATCCAGGAGAAGAGCACGCCCTTGTCCACGAGGAACTGGATGAACTCATCGGACGTGATGGAGTCGTAGTTCTGGCTGGTGTAGCAGATGGAGGCGCCGAAGGGCAGGCGACGCTCGCGCATGATGTCCATGGCGTGGGTGACCTTCTGGAAGGTGCCCTTGCCGCGGCGGCTGTCGGTGGCCTCCTCAAAGCCCTCGATGGAGAAGGCGGGCATGAAGTTCTTGACGCGCAGGACCTCGTCGGCGAATGCCTCGTCGACCAGGGTGCCGTTGGTGAAGGCGCTGAAGAAGCAGTCGGGGTGCTTCTCGCACAGGCGGATGATGTCGCGCTTGCGCATCATGGGCTCGCCGCCGGTGTAGAGATAGATGTAGGTGCCCATCTCCTTGCCCTGGGTGATGATGCTGTCAAGCTCGTCGAAGGTCATGGAGTGGTGCTTGGAGGACTCGTAGTGACCGGCCCAGCAGCCGTTGCAGTGCAGGTTGCAGGCGGTGGTCGGGTCCATCAGGATGGCCCAGGGGCAGTTGCAGTCCTCGGCCTCGTTCACACGGCGCTGCTTGTAGCCGCCGATGGTGACGGAGTTGACGAAGAAGTTCAGCAGGAAGGTGCGGGCGACCTCCTTGTCGACGTGCTCGATCACGTTGAGCACGAGTTGGCGCCAGTTGTTGCCCGGCGTCTCGAGGTAGTCCATGACCATGTTGAAGAGTCGCAGCTGGGCGGCGTTGATGTTGTCGCCGGAGCCGGAGAACTTGTCGATCATCGCACGGACCTTGGGCAGGTTGCCGTCGAAGTCGTCGTAGAGCATGTCAAAGGCCTTGTTGACAGCGACCGAGATCGCTTTGGCCTTGATGGTGTCGGTAAGTGCCATTTGCCTCTCCCCTGTCGATAACTCGTCTTTCACACAATGTGAAATACACAAGTTGCTAGTATGCTGCTTTCTCGAACAGAAGTCAAAAAACTGTACGAGAATTCTCGCGCCGTTCATAGAAGGCGAGGACTACCGCCCCGCGACGGTCCGCCTCATATGGCGGGGCACGGCATACCAGGCGTATGAGCCGATGACCTCGCTGGCTGCCGCCAAGGCATCGCCGCACGCCTCCTTGGGAGCGTACGCGTGACCGTAGCGGGAGAATCTCCGCAGCATCGCCACGTCGTTGCCGCCGTCGCCGTAGACCGCCACCTCGTCCTGGCCGATCCCCAGGTAGTCCGCGAGCCAAGCGACCGCCTCGCCCTTGTTGACGCCGACGCTGGTTATCTCGTACATCACCGAGGAAAAGGGGGCGTTGACGGCCACGTCGGCATGTTCTGCGAGGAAGGCGTCGAGCTCCGCGCGGATACCGCGGTCATCCACCCGGGCATTGACCTTGACGATGTCGTGCGAGAGCATGTCCGCCGTGCTCTGGTCGCAGACCCACTCCCCCGCATTGCTCCTGTTGCGCCGCATGCCGCGGGTCAGGACGGCGCGGAAGGGATGGCGCCGCGCAAAGCCACGGTCGCGGTCGCCGGCGCTCTGGTTGGTGTAGACATGGTCGGTGCCGATGCAGTCGAAGTACACCTGCGGGAAGGCACGAAGCAGCTCTTCGACAAACGCATGGTCCAAAAGGACACTCCGGACGAGCTCGCCCTCGCGGTCGTACACCAAAGAGCCGTTGCCGCAGACCGCCTCTATCGGCAGCCCTTCAAAGCCGAACTGGTCGTTGGTGTGCATGAAGCGCCCGGTCGCGATGGTAAAGTACGCGCCCGAATCCACCACCCGGCGCACCGCACCCGTGATGATCGGGTCGGTCGCGTGCAGGACGTTGAAGAGCGTGCCGTCCAGGTCGCAGGCAAACAAACGAATCAATTAAGAACTTTCCTCTCCGTCGGGTGACCCAGCACATGGTACCCGTTGGAAAAGGGTGCCGCCCGTTTTGCCATTATCTCGTCACATGTCGGCCGCCGCAGCACGTCCCCAGGCGTCGCGCGCCCGCCCGGCTGTGCTACACTACCCCTCGCGAAGTGGGCCAGACGACCGCGGGACCGTCCCCAGCGCTATGCGAGGGGCGGTCATGAGGAAAGTCCGGGCTCCACAGGGCAGGAAGCAGGTTAACGGCCTGGCGGGGTGACCCGACGGAAAGCGCCGCAGAAAAGAAGACTCCCGCTGCCAGTGCGAGCTGGTGAGAGAAAAGCTGAAACGGTGGGGTAAGAGCCCACCAGCGTCGTGGCAACACGGCGGCTTGGCAAGCCCCTTCCGGAGCAAACGCAAATAGGGGTGCTATGGGGTGGCCCGCCCCGCATCCGGGTTGCGCGCTAGAGGGCGTCGGCAACGGCGTCAGTAGATAAATGGTCGTCCACGACAGAACCCGGCTCATAGGCCCACTTCGCCTCTTACCTATGAGCAGACCGCGGCGGGCACGGGTCCCGCCGCGGTCTTTTCAATTGTTTCTCTTATTCAACTGTTTTTCTTACGCAAGATGCGCTATCCGCCCTTGGGAGAGTCGCCTTAGTCGAGGTCGCTGAAGTCGTCGAAGGCGTGCGCCGCGGGGGCCGGGGCGACCGGCACGGCCTTCACCGTCGCGTTGACGTCGACGGCGGGGGCGGCGGGCTGGGAAGCCTGCGCATCGGAGCCGTTGGGCGACAGCAGGGTCTTGATCGGGAACTCGGCCGCGGCATCGTCCATGTAGTGCTGCAGGAGCTTCTTGTAGTCGGAGCGGAAGCTCTCGCGGGACTGCTTGAGGCGGTCGATCTCGTCGAGCTCGTTCTGCTTCTCGGCGAGGGCCTGACGGATGACCTCGCGGGCCTTCTGGTCGGCCTCGTTGCGGATGCTCTCGGCGGCCTCGCGGGCGTCGGCGACGATCTTGTCTGCGGACTGCTGGGCGACGATCAGCACGCGGGAGATCTGGTCCTCGGAGGCGGTGGAGGTGACGGGCGCCGGCGCGATCGCGGGGGCGGCGGAGGCGTTCTCGAGCTGCGCCTCGAGCGAGGCGACCTGCGCCTGGGAGTCGGCGAGCTGCTGCTCGGTGTTGGTCAGACGGGCCTTGAGGTCAGCGATCTTGTTGAGCATCGCGTCGAGCTCGCCGGAGAGCTGGTCAAGGAAGGCGTCGACCTCCTCGGGCTCGTAGCCCTTCTTGGAGGGAGAGAACGTGAGCTTTTCGATGTCTGCTGGGGTGATTGCCATTTTTTGTTCCTTTCGTCGACCGCTGTGCTTCGTTTACAGCAGATGTTATAGAAGTATACCCACAATGGCCCGCCAAACGAACTCAAGGGCGAGCATCGCGATTGCTGGCGAAAAATCCATGCCGCCGAGCGGCGGTATGAGCCGTCGGAATAGTGTGAGGTACGGTTCGACGATCCTGCCGATCGCGGAGGCGATGTCCTCCATGAGGCCTCCCTGGCGGATCGGCACCCAGGTCAGCAGGCACCACACCACGATCAGCAGCTCGTAGAAGTTGACGATGTAGTTCAAGAAGACGACCAGCTGGTACACCTGCATATCTCCTATCCGGCAATCTCGCGGGTACGGTCGAGGCCCGCGTCCACGGCTTCCGTCAGCGCGTAGAACATCTGGCTCTCCATTGCGCGCAGCGCCGCCGCCGTAGTGCCGCCGGGCGAGGTGACCTTCTCCATGTAGGCACGGGGATGCTCCCCCGAGGCCAAGAGCTGGTCGCACGCCCCGCGCATGGTGGTGAGCACCATCTCGCGGCAGTCCGCGGCGGGAAGACCATGCTCCACGCCCGCGCGCGTGAGGTAGTCGACGAAAAGACCCACAAAGGCGGGTTCGCAGCCCACCACCACGCTCTCGGTGTCCAGCTGGTCCTCTCGCATGAGCTTGGCAGACCCCAACGCGCCAAAGACCGCGAGCACCAGGTCCACGTCTTCCTGCGCGGCGCTGGCACCGGCGCACATGGCGGAGGCACCGGAGAGGACCTGCACGGGCAGGCAGGGCATGGCGCGCAGCACGCGCGAGGAGGGCAAGAGGCCCTCGAGCGTGGCCAGCGGTATGCCCGCCGCGATGGACACGACCGCGCGCCCGTCCAGACGGCCTGACAGATCCTCCACGACACCGGGCAGCACCTGCGGCTTGACCGCCAGCACCACCAGGTCGGGGTCGCCCTGCGCCAACATGACGGCGGAGTCCGTGTAGCAGGCTATGCCCAGCTCGCGCAGGGGCTCCATCTTGGCCTCGTGCGGGTTGGAGACCATGACCTGGCCGGCCTCGGCCGCGCCGGAGCGCACCAGGCCGGCAGCCACCGCCCCGCCCATGGAGCCTGCGCCGATGACCGCGATCCTCTGGGAGATCCTCTGCGTCATCGTGCTACCGCTCCAGGTCGCCGTCGGCGATGAGCTTGTCGATGTCGGCGTCGGTCAGCTCGATGTCCTTGGGCAGGACGACGAACACGCGGTCGCCCAGCTCCTGGACCGCGCCGCCGATGCCGGTGGCGAGGCCGAAGCAAAAGTCGAGGATGCGCTTGGCGGCGTCGATGTTGGTGTTGCGGAAGACCAGCACGACCGGCTGGTTGGTGCGGACGCGGCGGATGACCATCTGCACGTCGTCGTAGGCGGCGGGCTTGAGGACGTACGGGGGCAGCGTGTGGCCGGAGCGCGGGATGGGGCGGCCGCCGATGTCACCGGGGGTCACGTTGCGCTGCGGCTCCTCGTCGTAGGTGTCGCGGCGGTCGCGGTCGGTGTCGTAGGCGGCAGAGCCGTAGCCCGCGCCGTACGAGCTCTGGCGGGCGGTGGAATCGCTCACGCCGGTCGAACGGTAGCCCTGGGCTGCGGTGCCGTAGCCGGCTGTAGGAGCGGCCTGCGCCGCGGGTTGCTGGGTGCTGACGGGACGGCCGGAGCGCGTGTAGACCGAGACGCTCTCGGGCTCGGGGCGGCGCGAGTTGCCCAGCAGCGTGGTGCGCTCGGGCTCCGCGGGTGCCTCGTCCTCGTAGTAGCCGTCGTCGTAATCCTGATCGTCGTAGTAGTCGTCATCCCCGCGACCCGAGAACCTGTCCCTCAGGTTGTCAAACAGACCCATGTCAGTACCTTTCACTCAGGCGGCTCTCGCCGCGTGTCCCCAGTAGTGGATAAATCAAACCAGCCGATGGCCGGGGTCGAAAACGACGCGGCCGAGCCTCAGCAGGGTCGAGCCCTCCTCGACCGCGATCGGGAAATCGTCGCTCATGCCGCAGGACAGCACGTCAAGCGCCAGCCCTGTGCGCATGCGCAGGTCCTCCGCCAGCTCGCGCAGGCCCGAGAACGTCCTGCGGGCCATGTCGGGGTCCCCCGCCGGCGCCATGGTCATCAGGCCGCGCAGGTCGAGCCCGGGCAGCGAGAGCACGTCTTCCACGGACTCCCTCGCCTCGTCGGGCGAGAACCCAGACTTGGACTCCTCCCCCGACACGTTGACCTCCAGCAGCGCCGGCACCGTGATGCCGCGGGCGTCGGCGCGCTTGGATATGGCCGCAGCCAGGTGCAGCGACGAGACCGAGTGGACGAGCACGGGCTCGGACTCGAGGACCTGGTTGATCTTGTTGGTCTGCAGATTGCCAATCATATGGAACCGCACGTCGGCCATCTCGGGATACGCCGCGCACCCGGTGACCTTGCGCTTGAGCTCCTGCGGACGGTTCTCGCCGAAGCTGTGCCAGCCCGCCTGCCAGGCGAGCCTCACGGCAGGCACGTCCACGGTCTTGGAGACGGCGATCGCGCCGACCTCGTCGGCGCTGCGGCCGGCACGCGCGGCAGCCTCCCTCACGCGGCCCAGAATCTCGGCGCGGCGCTGCTGCAGAAACCGCAGGTAACCGTCGGGCGTCTGTGCGGCGGTGTCGTGCGTCTGATCACTCATGCAAAGAACCCCCTTCCGGTTCGGCGCCTACACGGCACCAGACGGTCGGAACGCGAGGGCGCCGTGCCTGCCGCACATGCCCTCGGCCCTATACGAATAAAAACGGTCCGTGTTGCCGGCGGTCGAGTCGTCGCACGAGGCGACCTGCCCCTCCCCCACACCGACCTCTGCGAGCGCCGCGCGCACGCAGTACCCCAGGTCCAGGCGGTTGCCGTCCCGCACGCACTCGGGACCGAACCCGTCGGCGAAATGCCGCGCGAGCTCGGGAGAGACCTCGTAGTCCCCCACCCCGATGTGCGGCCCGATGTAGGCGAGTGCCTGGGACGCCTCCGCGCCGGTTTCAGCGAGCAGGATGCGCGCCGCCTTTGCGGCGATGCGCGCGTCGGTCCCCCGCCAGCCCGAATGCACGACGGCGAAGCCCCCCGGCGCAACCAGGACGACGGGCACGCAGTCCGCGTAGCACAGCAGCACGGGGACGTCCGTCGCGAGGCACACGACCGCGTCGGCGCCCTCCCGTGCCTGGCGGCGGGCCGCCGCGACAGCCGCGTCGGTCCCCTCCCGCACCACAACGACCTCGTCGCCGTGCACCTGGCGCGGGTTCACGAGCCTGTCCGTACAGGCGCCGGCACCGATCGCGTCGAGCGCGCGACGGCGGTTCGCGGCCACATCCTCGGCCCTGTCGCCGCAGGCGTCACCGAGGTTCAGCGACGCGTAGGGAGCGGCGGAGACACCGCCCGTGCGCTCCGTGAATGCGAGCGTGACCCCGCACGGGCGCTCCGCGTCCGCAAGCAGGGTCACGCCGTTCGATTCGCAACGGGTGATCGAAGGAAGAAATCCCATGCCAGATACCCTAGATACGGCTGTTCCTGAGGAACTCGGGGATATCGAGGGCCTTGTTGGCGTTGGACTGCTGCGACTGCGACGGGCGCTTGGCGTCAGACGCCTGGCGGGAGTTGGACGGGCGCTTGATCGACAGCGGATCGCGATCGAAGGACGGCAGCTCCGCCTGGACGTTGCCCTCGTTGAAGCCGGTCGCGATGACCGTGACGCGCACCTGGTCGCCCAGGCTCTCGTCGATGACGGTACCGAAGATGAGGTTGGCGTCCGGGTCGACGCTGCGAGAGATGAGGTCGGCGGCGTCGTTGATCTCCTGGATACCGAGTTCCTTGTTGCCGGCGATGGACAGCAGGACGCGCGTCGCGCCGTCGATCGAGGTCTCGAGGAGGTCGGAGGTGATGGCCTGCTGGGCGGCGTCGACGGCACGGTTGTCGCCGGAGGCAACGCCCACGCCCATCATCGCGGTACCGGCGCCCTTCATGACCGTGGTGACGTCCGCGAAGTCGAGGTTGATCAGGCCGGGGATGGTGATGAGGTCGGTGATGCCCTGCGTGCCTTCGCACAGGACCTCGTCGGCCATGCTGAAGGCCTCGAGCATCGTGATCTTGTTGTTGTTCTTGATGAGGTTCTCGTTGGGGATCACGATCAGCGTGTCGACGCTCTCGGAGAGGGTCTGGATGCCCTCGGCGGCGTTGCGCTGGCGCTTGCCGTTCTCAAAGTTGAAGGGCTTGGTCACGACGCCGACCGTCAGCGCGCCCACGTCGTTGCGGGCGATGTCGGCCACGACCGGGGCAGCGCCCGTGCCGGTGCCGCCGCCCTCGCCCGCCGCAATGAAGACCATGTCCGCACCGGCCAGTGCGGCCTTGATGTCGTCGCGGGAGTCCTCGGCGGCCTCCTGGCCGACCTCGGGGTTTGCGCCGGCGCCGAGGCCCTTGGTGATGTCGGCACCGATATGGACCTTGATATCAGCTTCGGAGATCGCGAGCGCCTGGGCGTCGGTATTGATGGCGACGAACTCCACGCCCCGGATGCCCTCTTCGATCATGCGGTTGACGGCGTTGGTGCCGCCGCCGCCGACACCGACCACCTTGATGACTGCAAGGTAGTTGCTGAGGTTGTCGTCGTTTACCATTGTTGGACCTCCTGTTGCTGTTTCGTCCTTACGTATAATTGTTGCGTGCGTGGTGCGTTTGCCTGCGAAAGTACTGCGCCGTTTTGCCATCTCAGAACCCTAAACCTCAAGTTGACCTCGATGTTTATCCCAAAGCGCGTAATACTTGCACAAGTTGGAGTCCGCTGTCAACAAAAAATTGTGAATTGTGATTTTCGCAGGTAAACGGCATCAATCGGCGTCTCGAATACCTCAAGTTGTACTTGAGCTTTATTGCATATAGACGGCGCCGGATAGCTCATGGGGCGCAGTCAGGCGGCTGAGCCTTCAACGTCTCCGGCACCGGTGCCGCCCGTCACATCCTCGCTGTCGATGGCCCGGTAGGATGGGTTCGAGGGCACGCGTACGTTGATGTACGTGACGCGGTGCGGATACTTGTCGAGTATCGAGCGGACCGCGGTCTCCTTGGACGCGATGTCCGTCGCCGACCCCAGGGACACGGTGACCCCGTTGTCCAGGATGCATGAGATGCTCGTCGCGCTCGAGGCGGAGTAGCTCACGACCTGTGACGAGAAGTTGGAGGAAAAGTCCGACTGGAACTCGGCAACCGCGAGCAGCGACTCGTCGGTGACCTTGGCACCCGCCACCGGGCTCACGCTCGCGGGCGAATCCGTCACAAGCAGCGCGCCCAGCTCCTGCGCCTTGGCCAGGGCGACGGCGTTGGAGTCCTGGTCCTCGGGCACGTCGATCGAGATGGGCTCGATCCAGACATCGCCCTCCCCCAGGCACCAGACAACATCGCCCGAATTCATCACGACGAGCGCCTCGACCTTGCGCTCCTTCACGGTGATCTCCAGGGTGTCGGGGAACTTGCGGTGCAGGTGCACCTCCTCCACCCAGGTGTTGCGCATGACCGCCTCGGACACCGCGCCCTCGTCGACGTTGAGCAGCGTAGAGCCCTCGGGGACGTTCGCGAGCTTGACGAGCGTCTCCTTGGTCACATGGTCGGACGCAACCGCCGTCACGTTCTCGATGGTAAACGCCGGCGTCTGCGAGAGGACGAGGATGACGACCGCGGCCACGGCGATGAGCGCTGCCATGACCGCAGCACCGATGGCGATCTGACGGAAGGGCAGGCTGCTGCCCTCCTTGCCGCCCGAGCGCCGTTCCGCCCGCCTCTGCTGGGGCGTGGGCGCCAGGAAGGGAGGGGTCTTTGCGGTCGCAGGCGCGGGGTTCGCGACCTGCTTCTTGGCGCCAAAGGGCAGGCGGACGCGCCCTTCTTTGCCCTTGGCGAACTGCGGGACCTTGTGCCCGTCCGTCTTGCCCGCAATACGCGGCGTCGGCGCCGCTTTGGGGCTCGGCTTGGGTTTGGGGGCCGCCTTGGGCTTCGGCGTCGGCGTGAGGGCTTCGAGCTTGGGCTTCACGGGTTTGGGGGTGCGGGCGGATAGGCCCGTCTTCGGCATCGACGGACTCGATGCGCGACGCACCGGCGCAGGGCGCGAGGCCCCCGTCGCGGGACGCGACGGGCGCGGCGTCGGGGCGGGACGTCCCGCACCCTGGCGCTTCGTGGGCTTTCTGCGCTGTCCGTCGTTTGCCATGGGATCCTGCTTACTCCTCGAAACCGAGGAGCTTGACCTCGGGCGTCAGATCGATGTCGTACGCCGCCTTGACCTCGTCGTGCATGCGCCGCATGCAGGTGACGACGTCCTGGGCCGAGGCGCCGGAGCGGTTAACGATGAAATTGGCGTGCTTGTCGGAGATCTGCGCTCCCCCGACGGTCAGCCCCGCCAGGCCGCATTCCTCCACGAGCCTGCCGGCCGATGCCTTGGGCGGGTTGCGAAAGACGGACCCGCAGCTCGGCAGCCCCATGGGCTGACGCAACCTGCGGCGCGCGAGACGCGACTCCATCTCCGTCGCGATGGCCTGCCTGTCGGCGGGCGTGAGCGCAAAGGCAGCCTCGAGGATGACCTCGTCGGCGGGCAGCGAGCACCAGCGGTAGTCCCACTCGATGTCGGTCCCCTGATAGCGCCGCATGCCTTCGCGCGGCTTCACGGTGACGACCGAACTCACGCGTGCGCCAATCCACTCGTAGCGCATGCCCGCGTTCATGGAGACGGCGCCGCCGACCGTACCGGGCACGCCCGTCAGCATCTCGAGCCCCGAGAGGCCCGCCTGCTGCGCCTGCGCCACCAGCCTGGTGAGCAGCGCGCCGGCGCCCGCAGTCACCAGGCCGTCCTCCCCGACGTCGATGCGCGTGAACTCGCGGCCGAGCTTGATGACGCAGCCGCGGTACCCCGCGTCGGACACCAGCACGTTGGAGCCGCGCCCGAGGACGGCCCAGGGCACACCCTCCCGCCCGAGGATCTCGAAAGTACGGGTCAGCGCCTGGTAGTTGCGCGGTATCACAAAGAGGTCCGCCGGCCCGCCGATGCGGTAGGTCGTCCTGTGGGAGAGCTTCTCCCCCCGGATGACCTCCGCGTCGACCTTGCCGGAGAGCTCCATGTAGGCGTTGAAGACGCTCACCTACGCCTCCGTGCGCTCTTCGTCGCGCTCGCGCATGGCGGCGATGAAGGCGGGGCCGATCTGCGTGACATCGCCCGCACCCTGGGTGATCAGCAGGTCTCCGGGACGCGCGATCTCCACGAGGTGCGCCACGAGCTCCTTGCGGTTGGGAAGGTAGGTGACGTCCTCGATCGCACCGTGCTCCCGCACGGAATTCACGACCGTCTTGCCCGAGACCCCCGGGATGGGCGTCTCGCCCGCGGAGAAGACGTCCATCACGCACAGGACGTCGGCCTGGTCGAAGGCGGTGCCGAACATGTCGGCGAGCGCCTGCGTGCGGCTGTAGCGGTGCGGCTGGAAGACACACACGATGCGCTTGAAGTCGAGGGCCTTTGCGGCGGTGAGGGTCGCCGCGATCTCGGTGGGATGGTGGCCGTAGTCGTCTACGACGGTCACGCCGTCCACGTCGCCCACGTGGGTGAAGCGTCGGTGTGCGCCCTGGAAGCCCGAGACCGCCGCGGCCGCACGGTCCAGGTCGAGGCCCAGCACGCCGGCGACCGCGAGCGACGCCGCGGCGTTGCCCATGTTGTGTTTGCCGGGGTTGGCATGCAGCGACAGCGCGCGCGTCACACCGTCGGGACACGTGACGGTGAAGTGGCTCTCGAGCTGGTGCGAGGCATCGGGCGACGGTGTGCAGACGTAGTCGTTGCCCTTGTCGAAGCCATAGGTGACGACGTTGACGTCGCAGGAGCGCGCGAGCTCGACGTAGTGGGGCACGTCGCCGTAGATCACGACGGTTCCGTCGTGCCCGACGAGGCTCATGAATTCACAGAAGGTCCTCTCGATGTTCTCGAGCGTGCCGTAGTGGTCGAGGTGGTCCGCCTCGATGTTGGTCACGACGACCACGTTGGGGTTGAGGTAGAGGAAGGAGCCGTCGGACTCGTCGGCCTCGCAGACGAAGTAGCCGCCGTTGCCGTTGCGGCCGTTGGTGCCGTACTCCTCCACGATGCCGCCGATAAGGAAGGACGGGTCGCAGCCCAGGTGGTCGAGCATCGTCGCGACCATCGAGCTCGTGGTCGTCTTGCCGTGCGTGCCGGCTACCGCCACGGTCGTGGCCCCGGCCCCCAGGGCGGAGAGCATCTTGGCGCGGGCCCAGACGGGGATGCCCAGCTCGCGGGCGCGCACGAGCTCGGGATTGGTGTCGGGGATGGCCGAGGAGATCACCACGACGTCAGGCCGCAGCTCGTCGATCGTCTCGGCTTTGTGCCCGATGCAGACATTGATGCCCGCGTGCTCGAGGTCGCGGACGTAATTGGAGCTCTTGAGGTCGGATCCGGTGACCTTGCACCCGCGCTCGTGGAGCACCAGTGCGATACCGCTCATGCCAGCGCCGCCGATGCCGATGAAATGGGCGCTTGCAAACTTGGACTCAGACAATTGTGTGCCTTTCTTTCCGTAGGAACACATACGCATCTACTCTAACCCATGGCAGGTCCGATACGGGGTTCGATTGTAGATAGCGGCGAAAAGACATGCGGTGTCGAGACCGGAAATGGGGACGGCTTCCGCAGGAGGCGCCCGTCGTGTAGAACCCTCAGCGACCCCGCGCGGCACCCTCCACCTGGTCGGCGAGAGCGGCGGCGGCATCGCCTGCGCGCAGCCCGCGCGCAGCCTCGCGCATCTCCGCGCGACGGTCCGCGTCGCGCAGGAGGCCGAGGAGGTCGCCGGAGAACTCCTCGGTGTCGATGCGGCTGTCGTCGCAGATGACGGCGGCGCCGACGTCCGAGAGCAGGTGCGCGTTGGTCGCCTGATGGTTCTCCGTGGCCAGGGGATAGGGCACGAGCATCGACGGCACGGCGAGGGCGGCTATCTCCGCGATGGAGGACGCGCCGGCGCGGGACAGCACGAGGTCGGCAGCGGCAAGCGCGCCGCCCATGTCCGAGATATAGGGGACGACCTGCCAGCGCTTCTGCTCCTCTGCAGTGAGCGCGAGGGCCGCGACCGTCTCGTCGTAGAGCTTGTCACCCGTGGAGTGCACGACGTACAGCGTAGGCTGTGCCAGCAGGCGGTCCTTGAGGGCGACGACGCCCTCGTTGAGGTGCTGCGCGCCAAGGCTGCCGCCAAAGACCAGCAGCATCTCCGCGTCGGCCGGCACGCCAAAGGCTGCGCGACCCACCGCGCGCGTGGCCGACAGCACGCTCTTGCGCACGGGGTTGCCCGTCATCACGACCTTGGTCGCGGGGCCCGTCTTGCCCTCAAAGGCCTGCTCGGCCGCCGGGAAGGAGAGGCAGAGCCTGGCGGCCTTTTTTGCGCTGAGCTTGTTGGCGAGGCCGGGCACGGAGTTCTGCTCGTGCAGGACATAGGGCACGTCGTGCGAGGCGCACCAGCGCAGCAGGGCCATCTCGACGTATGCGCCGAAGCCCACGGCCACGTCGGGGGCGCCCTCCTCGGCAAAGACCCTGCCCACGGCCCGCTCGGCGCCCTTCATGCGCGCCAGGGCGGTCACAGCGGTCCAGGGGCGGTGCCGGTCAAAGCCCGTGACGACGATCGGGTGAAAGGCGTAGCCGGCCTCCGGCACGAGCGTCGCCTCCAGGCGGGTCGACTGGCCGAAGAAGCACACCTCATGGCCGCGCTCGGCCAGCTCACCGGCCAGGGCGAGCGCGGGGTTGATGTGACCGGCGGTACCGCCTGCGGCGATGGCGACCTTGAGCTTATCTGTCACGGTATCCGTCCCTCCCGTTGCGGCTCCGGTACCCCGGGGCCCTGTACGACGTCTGATTCGAAGAAGAGCGGGCGCCGCGCAGACGATCGGCGGCGTCCTCCTCCAAGTGTATCCTCCGGCGACCGTTGCGGTCGGTCGTGACGCGTCCCTTGGTCCGCGGCGATTGACCCAAGGCGGACCCGCCCTGGGCAGACGGGCGCTGGACGGAAGGACGCTGCCCTCCCCTGTTGAAAGGCAGGATGTTGGACGGGGCCGCGTCGTCCTCGTACGCGGAGGCGGCGCGGCTGTACACGCGCGCTGAGCGCGGCACGGGCTCGCCGACCTGCCCGGATTCAGGGCCGTACCCTTCCCCGTCGTATGCGGAGCCGCGGTGGACGGACAGGTCCTGGCGGCGCCTGTCTGACTCCGTCTCCTCGAGGTGCGAGGCGCGCGAGACCGAGGCGATCAGGCCGACGAGCATGAGGCAGGAGATGATAGAGGAGCCGCCGTAGCTCATGAAGGGCACGGGCTTGCCGGTCATCGGCATGATGCCGAGCACACCGCATATGTTGACGAAGAGTTGGATGATCAGCAGCGACGCCGAGCCCGCCGCGATCAGGCGGCCGGTGAGGTCTGGGGCGTAGCGGGCGATCTGGATGGCGGACCAGAAGAGTAGCGCAAAGAGCGCGAGGACCGCCAGCGTGCCCACCAGGCCGCACTCCTCCCCCACGATGGAGAAGATAAAGTCGTTGTAGGCCATGGGCAGGTAGGAGTACTTCTGACGGCTCGCGCCGATGCCGACGCCGAAGATGCCGCCGCTGCCAAAGGCGTAGAAGCCCTGAACGAGCTGGTAGCCGTTGCCGTACCGGTCCGCCCAGGGGTTGAGGAACGTCAGGAAGCGCTGGCGCGAGTAGGCGTCGCGCATGGAGTATCCGAAGAAAATCACGGCGAGGCCAAGCGTCACGACACCGACCGCCTCACCGGGGACGCCGCAGAAATAGAACATCACCAGCAGGGTGAGGCCGCAGATCATCGTGGAGCCCTTGTCGGGCTGCAGCAGGAAGAGACCCAGCGGGATGACGATGGCGGCAGCCATCAGCCCCACAAACCTCCCCTCCTCCAGCTCACCGGTCTCGAAGTAGCGCCCGCACAGGCTGGCGGTCACCAGCACGATCGTGACCTTGGCGAACTCGGAGGGCTGCAGGCTGAAGGAACCGATCTGGATCCAGCGGGTCGCGCCGTAGGCGTCGGTACCCGAGGACGAGAAGATCACGAGCCCGAGCAGAAAGACCGTGAAGAGCCAGATGGGAATGATGAATTTGTTTGCCCAAAAATGGTAATCCACACAGGCTATGACCACGGCGGCGGCCAACCCGCCGCCGACGAAGATCAGCTGGCGGATGAGGTAGTACGCCGGATTGTGGTCGGTGTCCGCACCGGTCAGGGCCACGATCGACGAGGACGAGTAGATCATCAGGAGGCCGTACGCGACTAGCGCAAAGGTGGCGAGGTACAGCAGCAGGCGCGGCTTCTCGAAGCGCTCGGGCACCCCGAAGATGCTTTTTTCCGCCCGCCCCCTGCGGCGCGCGTCGCGTGAGGTGGCAGTGCTGCGCATCGGCTACCTGCCCTCGCGAATGTGCTCGGCCACCAGGTCCTTGAAGACCCGCCCGCGCTCCTCAAAGCCCGAGAACTCATCGAAACTCGAGCATGCGGGGGACAGCAGGACCGTCTGCCCCGGCAGGGCTATACCGATCGCCCGGTCGAGCGCCTCGGCCATATGCGGGGCCTCGTACACCCTTTCCGAGGAGTCGCCCAGGTGCTCGCGCAGGGCCGCCGCGATACGCGGGCCGGCGTCGCCGTAGCAGACGGCGGCGGCACAGTCGCGCGCGGCCGCCCCCGCGAGGCTCGTGAGGTCGGTCCCCTTGTCGTGGCCGCCCAGCAGCAGGACGACGGAGCCCGGCTCAAAGGCGGTCAGCGCCTTCTCCACGGCATCGGTGTTGGTCGCCTTGGAGTCGTCGACGAAACGCACGCCCGCGAGCTCGCCGCAGGGCTCGATGCGGTGCTCGAGCGGTGCGAAGGCCACGAGTCCGGCAGCCACGTCCGCCTCGGGCGCCCCGACCGCCAGCGCCACCGTCGCGGCCGCGAGCGCGTTCTCGACGTTGTGCACGCCCTTGATTTGCAGGTCGTCCCCGCCGCACAGCTCGTGCTCGGTCCCGTCCAGGCGCACCACGAGCCGCCCGTCTCGGACAAACGCGGCGCACGGGGTCCCGGGGTCCCCCTCGAGGCTGAGGCGGCACAGGCGCAGGCCGCGCGCGTCGAGCCGGTCGGCGATGGCACGGCACCAGTCGTCCCCCACCGCGACGACCGCGAGGTCGTCAGGCGTGAGGTTGGCGAAGATCTTTTCCTTTGCCGCGGCGTAGTTTTCGAGCGTCTTGTGCCAGGCGATATGGTCGGGCGTCACGTTGAGCAGCACCGCCACGTGCGGGTGCAGGCGCCGGGAGACGGCCAGCTGGAAGCTCGAGAGCTCGGCGACGAACCACTCGCCGTCCTCGCGCTTGGTGACCGCCTCGGTGCAGAGGTACCCGATGTTGCCGACCGCGGTGGCACGCATGCCGGCGCCGCGCAGCAGGTCGCGGGTAAAGGTCGTGGTGGTCGTCTTGCCGTTGGTGCCGGTGATGGCCACCCAGCGCTCGGGAGACTCGCGCCAGGCGAACTCGGGCTCCGATACGATCTCGGCGGAGCATGCCTGCGCGGCGCGGAAAAAGTCGGAGAACTCGGAGATGCCCGGGGACGTCACGCAGAGGTCGTAGGATCCCTGCACGTCTTCCGTGCCGTACACCACGCGCACGCCGGCCTGCTCGAGCCCCCGGCCGAGCTCCCCCGGCTCCGACTTGAGCCCTCCGTACAGGGTGACGTCGTCGCCCCGCTCCGCGCAGTAGCGGGCGACGAATGCGCCGGACTTGCCCAGGCCCAGCACGAGCGTGCGGGTGTTGTCTGCTGTGTCAATGTGCCCCATGATGCGATTCTCCTACGTGCAAGGCGTACCGGCCGTGCGCCGACTTGTGCGGGCGTCTTACCTCAGCTGGAAATACAGCGCGAAGCCCAGTGCGGCAAAGGCGGCGGACACGATCCAGAAACGAATGACGACCTTGGTCTCCGACCAGCCCTTCTTCTCGAAGTGATGGTGCAGCGGCGCCATCAGAAAGACGCGTTTGCCCGTCATCTTGAAAGAGACGACCTGGATGATGACGGAGAGGGCCTCGACCACAAAGAGGCCGCCCATGATGAGCGAGGTGACCTCGGTCTTGGTGAGGACGGCGAGCGCCGCAAAGGCCGCGCCCAGGGCGAGCGACCCCGTGTCGCCCATAAAGATCGAGGCGGGGTAGCAGTTGTGCCAGAGGAAGCCGACCAGGGCGCCCGCGAGCGCGCCCGCGTACACCGCCAGGTTGGCCTCGTCGTACGAAAAGGCGACCATGGCCATCATCAGCATGACCACCAGCACGCAGCCGCCCGCGAGACCGTCGAGGCCGTCGGTCAGGTTGACCGCGTTGGAGAGGCCCGCCATCAGCAAAAAGACAAACAGCATGTAGAGCCAGGGCACAAAGATGTGGTGCCCCGCGATGTCGAGCTGCGAGGTGAGCACGCCGAGGTTGACGGCAAAGCCGCCGGGAAACTCGACGAAGGGCGAGATGTTGCACATATTGACCGCGCACAGGCAGAAGGCGACCGAGATGAGGATGAGGCCGGCCATCTTCTGCGAGGGGGTGAGTCCCAGCGAGCGTGCGTGGGCGACGGACTCGATGTCGTCGAGCAGGCCCAGGGAGCCCGTGAGGAGCGTCGCCGCCACGGCCAGGACGAGGTCGGGCGTCCATTTGGCCTGCAGCGCCGTGGCAACCAGCGCACCGATGAGGATGACGATGCCGCCCATCGTGGGCGTGCCCTGCTTGACGAGGTGGGTGCCCGGGCCGTCGGCGCGCACCTGCTGGCCGACGTGCTCGCGGCGCATCAGCCGGATAAAGAAGGGCATGAGCACCATGGTCACGACCGCGGCCAAAAAGACCGCCAGAAAGACGCGATAGCTCGGGTAGCTGGGATCACCAAACACTAGCCTAGAACCCCCTTCACAAAGGCATCGAGACCGACCGACCGCGACGCCTTGACCAACACAAGGTCGTCCGCGGCGAGCACGGGCGCCATGATTTTGAGCGCTTGCGCGGCGTCGGGGAACAATTCCATCTTATCCTCAGACATGCCCATCACGGTCGCCGCCTCGCGCATCTCCCGCGCATCTGCACCGCCGACCCACACGATCAGGTCGGGTGCCTTGGCCGCCGCGTAGGCGCCGATGTAGCCGTGGAGACGCCGTGCCTCCGTCCCGAGCTCGCCGACCTCGCCGAGCACGGCGATGCGGCGCCCGGAGCAGGGCATCGACATGAGGACGTCGAGACCCGCCGCCATGCTGGAGGGGCTCGCGTTGTAGGAGTCGTCGATCAGGCGCGGCTTGCCCGGGGCGGTCACGACCTCCAGGCGCATGTGCGTCGCCGGCATGTGCTCGATCGCCTCGGTCGCGGCGTCGCGGTCTGCCCCCAGCCGGTCGCAGGCGGCGATGGCGAGCAGGAAGTCGGCGGCGACGGCGGTGCCCGGCACATCGAGCGTCACGCGGCGCGACCACCCGTCGGCGAAGCGCACGTCGAAGGAGGGGCGCGCCTCCGCATCGACGGTCACGTCGCCGCGACGCACCCAGTCGCCCTCCCCCGCACCGACATAGCGGCAGGCGAGCCCGGCGGGCTTGCAGTAGGCGTCCTCGATCAGACCAGCGAAGTCGTTGTCGCTCGTCATGTACAGGCAGGGGCTCACCTTGCCGATGCAGGTCGCGGAAGGCTCGTCCGTCTTGCCCATGCCCGCGACGATCTCTGCCTTGGCGCGCGCGATGTTCTCGCGGCTGCCCAATAGCCCGATGTGGCTGGTGCCCACGTTGGTGATGACGGCGACGTCGGGGCGCACCGCGTGCGTGAGCCGGGTCAGCTCGCCCGCGTGGTTCATGCCCATCTCGACGACGACGACCTGGTCGTCGGGGTCGGCGGACAAAAGCGTGATGGGCACGCCCAGCAGGTTGTTGAAATTACCCGAGGTCTTGTGCACGCGGTAGCTGCTCGAGAGGCCTGCGGCGAGCATCTCCTTGGTGGTCGTCTTGCCGACGGAGCCCGTCACACCGACCACGGCCCACTGGGGGTTCCTCTGACGCCAGGCGCCGGCGAGACGGAGCATGAACTCCGTCGGGTCGTCCTCGGCGGCGCGCAGCACGGCGCAACCGGTCTCGGCAGCGGCAGCCAGCAGGTCGTCAGCGGGTTCGCGCGTGAGTGCGACCGCGGCGGCGCCGGAGGCCGCCACGCCGAGCGCAAAGTCGTTGCCGTCCACGCGCTCGCCGGGGATGCAGACAAAGAGCGCCCCCTCCCCTGCCGCGCGGGAATCCGTGACGACCGAGGTCACAGGCACGTCGCCCGACCCGGCGACCAGGACCGCCCCTGTGGCGGCGGCAATATCAGCGACAGTAAACGTCAGCATAGTCCTCCCATCAAATGCTGAGTCCTGGCTTGGGGACACGCGGCGGCAAGGCATCCTGCCCGGCCCGCGCCCACGCTATCCGACGGGGCTTACGCCGGTGTCGGAAAGAGCCTCACTCATGATAGCGGAGAACGTGCCGCCGGCGGCCGATCCGTGGTAGCCGGTGCCGTTCAGGCCGACATAAACCAGAACCTCTGCATCGTCGGCATTGGCAAAGCCGATCATGGAACTCACGAACTTGTCGGCGAGGTAGCCGCTGCCGTCCTCCTTGACCTGCTCGCCCGTGCCCGTCTTGACCGCGACGTCGTAGCCTTCGACGCTCACGTCGGTGCCGGTGCCGTAGTCGACTACCGAGCGCATCATGTCGGTGACCGCGTCGCATGTGTCGCCCGAGACCGACGTGCCCGTGGCCTTCCAGGTGACCTCCTTGCCGTCCTTCACCATCAGGAAGTGCGGTGTGTAGAGCGTGCCCCCGTTGGCGATCGAGCCGACCGCCTTGATCATCTGCACCATGGGCACGGCGAGGCCCTGGCCGAAGGACATGTTGCCGAGCGTCGAGCCGTCGTACTCGTCGAGTGACTTCACGATGCCCGGGCCCTCGCCCGGGTAGTCGATGCCCGTCGCCTGCCCGATCTGGAAGGCGCTGACACCCTTGGAGAAGGTCTCAGCACCGATCAGGTTCTGGGTGACCAGGGCGATGCCCGCATTGGACGAGTACGCGATGATGTCGCGCAGCGAGTAGTCCACCGTCTCGGTACGGCCGTCGGCGTCGCTGACGTAGTCGTCGCCGACCTTGACCTTCCCCGGGACGGACCAGGTGGAGTTTGGGGTGACCAACCCATTCTCGATACCGATGGCGGCGGTCAGCACCTTAAAGATCGAGCCCGGCTCGTACGTGCTCGTGACGGGCTTGACGGTAAAGGCTGCGTTGTCGGCATCGCTCGTGTCGGTCGGGTCGAGCAAGGGAGTGGAGCACATGGCGAGGATCTCGCCGTTTTTGGGGTTGGTGACCACCACGGAGCCGGAGTCGGCCGTGTACTCCTTCACGCCCTTCTCTATCTGTTCCTCAGCGACGGCCTGGATGTCGATGTCGAGCGAGATGATGATGTCCGCGCCGTTCTTGGCTTCGGTCACCTCAGATGCCCCGCCGGCGATGGGCGTCCCGCCCTGGCCGACCTCCATGATCATCTGGCCGTCCTCGCCCTTGAGGATGTTGTCGTAGTAGAGCTCGAGGCCGGAGAGACCGTCCCCGTCGACGCCGACGATGCCGAGCACCTGTCCGCCGACGCTGCCGTAGGGGTAGACGCGCCGCGTGTCCGAGACGAAATACACACCGCGCATACCCTGTTCGTTGAAAGCCTCCTGCAGCCGCTCGCTCGCGTCCTCGTCCGCCTGGCGCTTGATGTAGACGAAGGTGCCCTTGGTGCGCAGCAGCTTGAGGTAGTCCTTCTTTTTGCCGCCCAGCTCCTGGGCCAGCAGCTCCGCCGTGCCGTTGGGGTCGTTGACCTCCTCGGGATTGGCGTAGATGGTCTTGCACTCCTCGCTTGCCGCCAGGACGTTGCCGTTGCGGTCGTAGATGGTGCCGCGCTTGGCGTGTAGGACGATCGAGTTGGTGCGCTGCTCCTCCGCGTCGCGGGCGAGGGAGCCTGCGGTGAAGACCTGCAGCCAGAGCAGGCGCGCGACCACGACCACGGCGATGGCACCGAAAACAAGGGCTATCCTGCGGAAGCCCACGTCGGTACGGCCCTCGCCGCTGCCGTCGAAGCGCAGGGTCCTCTTGCGTTCGCGCTCCCGGCGCGCCTGGTCATATGAGGAATAACCCCGCTCGCGGCGGGGTTCCAGGTCCGTTCGGCGACTCATCGGCTTACGAGATGGTCTCGGCCGTCACCGCGTTGGCGCCGGCGTTGGAGGGCGTCAGGTCTTTGGCGTCGGCCGTGCCGTCGCCGCGCGCATCGGTGGCTGCCGCGTCGGACTCAGCCGCGTCCGTGCCGTCGGAGCCTGGCTGTGCCAGCACTACCGGCTCGCGCGAGACGAACTTGTCCATCGCCGCGGCGCCGGCTGCCGACACCTGAGCGACCTGGTCGGTCTGCTCGAGCTTTGCCTTTGCCTCGGCAAGCTGTGCCTCGGTCGGCATCGGGACGAGGTCGATCTCGTCGACGCTCGCGGTGTGGACCATGCCGTAGTTCTCGGTCGCGATGCGGACGATGCGCTGCGACGACGCGTCGACGGAGCGCTCGATCTTGAGGTCGCTGTTGAGGTCCTCCGCCTCGCTGACCTTGGACTGGAGGGTCTGAGTGGCCTCGAGCGCCGAGACGGTCGCCGCGCTGAGGGCGACGCGGGCGCTGCCGATCGCGACGACGCACAGCACGGCGACGACGGCCTTGCGGAGCACCGCGAGGAACCCCTCGCCTACTGGGCGCCTCGCCTCGGCGTCGAGACCGCCGCCCCGCAGCTCGCGGAACGTGGTGGCGCCGGCATATCCCTCGCGCTGCGGCTCCAGCTCTATGTTGTCGAGGCGGTAGGCCTCTGATCCCTCGGTCCTCATTGCTCGTCTTCCTTCGTGGCACCGGGGCACTGGGGCGGCGGTGCGGTAGTGGTGCGTTGGTGGTGCGTTTAAGCTGCGTCTGTAGTTCGTGCTTCTGCGTCTGTGCCTGCTATCACGGCCTCGCGGCCGGGAAAGCCTGTCTGGTGCCCGCCGCGTGCTAGAGCTTGCGCGCCGCACGCATCAGGGCGCTGCGTGCCCGGGGGTTCCGGGCGACCTCCTCGTCGGAGGCGACGAGGGGCTTGCGATTGATCAGCTCGAGTATCGGCACGTATGTGGAGACCGGGATGTCCGGCGGCGTGGTATCCCGCGAGTACTCGGCGAAGATGTGCTTGACGATGCGGTCCTCGAGCGAGTGGTACGAGATCACGCAGATGCGGCCGCCCGGGTTTGCCCAACGCACGGCCGCGCGCAGCCCCTGCTCCAGGGCGTCGAGCTCGTGGTTGACCTCGATGCGCAGGGCCTGGAAGGTCTTGCGTGCGGGGTGGCCGCCGTGGCGGCGCTTGGCCGCGGGTATGGCCGCCTTTACGGCGTCGACGAGCTCGAAGGTCGTCTCTATCGGCTTTTCTTTGCGGCGGCGGACCAGCTCGGCCGCGATACGGGGGGCGAACTTCTCGTCGCCGTATATGCGGAGGATCCGGGAGAGGTCGGCTTCGGTATAGGTGTTGATAACCTCTGCTGCGGTTGGGGTGTGTTTGCCCGGATCCATTCGCATGTCGAGTGGTGCGTCCTCGTTGTAGCTAAAGCCGCGTTCGGGCACATCGAGCTGGGGCGAGGAGACACCCAGGTCGAAGAGGAAGCAATCGACGCCGGGGACCTCGGCCTGGACGAGCAGGTCGTCCATCTGGTCGAAGTTGCCCTTGAGCAGGACGTGCTCCGCATCGGGCACCTCGCGCGCAAAGCGCTCGGTGGCCGCCGCGAGGGCCGCGTCGTCCTGGTCGATGCCGATCGAGAGCCCGTCGGGGGCGATGCGCTCGGCCAGGCGGACGGAGTGTCCGGCCCCGCCGAGGGTGCAGTCGCAGACCACCTCCCCCGGCTGGGGGTCCAGCGTGGCCAGCACCTCCTGTAGCATCACGGGTACATGCCGATATTCGTCTGTCAACCTACTCACCCCCGCTTTGGAGCCTGCGGTCTAGCCAAAGAGGTACTCGTCGTACTCCTGGGCCTCCTCAGCCTCCTGCTCGGCATCCCATTTGGCCGCATCCCAGATCTCGAAATGCGAGCCGTTGCCGACAACCACGACCTCGCTGTCGATGCCAAGCCTCTTCAGGTCAGCCTCGTGGGCGCGTTTGACACCGATGCGGCCGGCAGAGTCGATCTCGACCTCGACGGTATGGGCATTGAAGGCGCGGGCCTTCTTGAAGTCCTTGCTGTCGATGTTGTCGTGCTCGGGAGCGTTCTGCTCGAGCCAGGCGTCGTAGCCCTCGGGGGTAAACCCGAAAAGCACACCCTTGACGGGCACAAGCCTCACCGACTTGCTGTCCCACTGCTTGCGGATGTCCGACTGGAGGACGAGACGGCCCTTGGTATCCAGGGTGGTGCGTTTGTAGTTCGTAAGCGACATTCTGGCCATCTGCGTCCTCCTCTCGTCGGCTCCGTAGGGTCACTGGTGACACCTGTCCCCTTGTCTTGGGTACGCACCTAACTATAGCGGGAATAGTTGACACTTTCTGACACAAATTGACATTTTGCCGTTCACAGCGGGATTTTCCCTGACCCCGCGGCCCTTTGCCGTGGGTCGGGATGATTCGGAGACCCCATATCTTGTGACCGCATATTTGTACGCACACAAACGCGCAGGAACCCCTGCGTGAGCAGGGGTTTAGAACACCATATGGAGTTTTTGTGAGTGATTTTAAGAGGCGCAGTCCTACAGGTCGGCCTTGACGCGTGCGCGCGGGTGCGCCTCGAGGTACACCTCGCGTATATGGGTGCGGTCGACGTGCGTGTAGAGCTGGGTGGTCGAGACGGACGCGTGCCCCAGCAGCTCCTGCACCACGCGGAGGTCGGCGCCGCCCTCGAGCATATGGGTGGCAAAGCTGTGACGCAGGGTATGGGGGTGCAGGCCGTGCCTCGTGCCGTCGGCGTCCTCGCGCGCGGGGATGCCCGCACGCTCCCCCGCCTCCTCCACGATACGGAAGACGGCCTGTCGCGTGACGCGCGTTCCCCGCACCGACAAAAAGACGGCGTCGCCCGACCGCGGCCCCTCGAGCACCGGGCGGGCCTCGAGCAGGTACTGCCGCAGGACCCGGGCCGCAGCCCCCATGATGGGGACGATGCGTTCCTTTGACCCCTTGCCAAACACGCGGAGGACCTCGTCGTCGAGGAAGACGGTCCGGCGGTCGAGGCCGCAGAGCTCGGAGACGCGCAGGCCGCAGCCGTACAGCACCTCGAGCATGGCCTCGTCGCGCAGGGCGCCGGCGCGCCGCAGCTGCCAGCGACGGCTTTGTCCGTCTTCACCCGGTCTGGCCTGTACCTGGAAATTCGCGGGGTCGAGCAGGGCTGCCGCCTGCACGCGCGATATCACGTCGGGCAGGTGCATCGGGGCCTTGGGCGCGGGCAGGTCCGCCGTCGGCAGGTTGTCGCAGATCTGGTCGGCGACCATGAATCGGTGGAAGCTCCTGATGGCCGACACCGCGCGGTCGACGGAGCGCGCGGCAAGCCCGGACTCGCTCAGGGACTCCACGTACCCCTCTACATCGACGCGCGTGACATCGTCGGGATAGACGATGCCACGCGCGGCAAGCGCCTCCACGTACCGGGCGAGGTCCCGGCCGTAGGATGAGGTTGTGTTGTCGGAGCTCCCCCGCTCTACCTCCAGGTAGCCGAGGAAGTCCTCGAGCGCGGAGTCGAGTCTCACGCGGGGCTACTTCACGTGGCTGCCGGGCTCCACCTCATGACGGTCGCAGCCCTCGTGGTGCGCGATGGCGGCGCGCACGAACTCGCGGAAGAGCGGGGCGGGACGCGTCGGGCGGCTCTTGAACTCGGGGTGCGCCTGGCTGGCGACGAACCAGGGGTGCATGCTCTCGGGCAGCTCGATCATCTCGACGAGGCGGTCGTCGGGCGACAGGCCCGAGATGACCATGCCGGCGCCGGTGAGGGCGTCGCGGTAGGCGTTGTTGACCTCGTAGCGGTGGCGGTGACGCTCGTAGACGAGGTCCTCCTGGTAGGCCTCGGACGCCAGGGTGTCCTTGGCGACCTTGCAGGGGTAGGCGCCCAGGCGCATCGTGGCGCCCATGTCGGTCACGTCCTCCTGGTCGGGCATGAGGGCGATCACGGGATTGGGTGTGTCGGGGACGAACTCCACGGAGCTCGCGCCCTCCAGGCCGGCGACGTTGCGGGCAAACTCGCACACCGCGACCTGCAGGCCCAGGCAGACGCCCAGGTAGGGCACCAGCTGGGTGCGTGCGCGGTGGGCTGCGCAGATCTTGCCCTCGATGCCGCGCAGGCCAAAGCCGCCCGGGACCAGGATGCCGTCGGCACCGCCGAGCACTTCTTCCACGTTGGAATCGTTGAGCTCCTCGCCGTCGATGAGCTCGATGTCGACGTTGCGGCCGTAGTAGACGCCGGAGTGGTGCAACGCCTCGATCACGGACAGGTAGGCGTCGGGCAGCTGGGTGTACTTGCCCACGACCTTGATGGAGGTGCGGTCCTCCAGGCGGTTGGCGGCGTGCATCGCGTGCGTGAAGTCGTACCACTCGTGCATGTCGCTCTCGCGCTCGGGCAGGCCCAGCTTTTCGAGCACCTTGGTGTCGAAGCCCTGGTCGGCCAGGTGGCGCGGCACGTCGTAGATCGAGGGGCAGTCGCTGTTCTCAAAGACGCAGCTCTCCTCGACGTCGCAGAAGGAGGCGATCTTGGCGCGGATCTGGGCGTCGACCTCGTGGTCGGAGCGGCAGACGATGAAGTCGGGCTGGATGCCCATGGAGCGCAGCTCCTTGACGGAGTGCTGCGTCGGCTTGGTCTTGACCTCGTGGGCCGCCGCGATGTAGGGCACCAGGCTCACGTGGATCACGAGCGTCTGGCCGCGACCCTTGTCCTTGCGGAACTGGCGGATCGCCTCGACGAAGGGCTGGCTCTCGATGTCGCCGACCGTGCCACCGAGCTCGGTGATCACGACGTCGGCGCCGCTCTGCTCCTCGACGCGCAGGAAACGCTCCTTGATCGCGTTGGTGACGTGCGGGATGACCTGCACGGTACCGCCGAGGAAGTCGCCCCTGCGCTCGCGCTTGATCAGGCTCTGGTAGATGGCGCCGGTGGTGAAGTTGGAGTTGCGGGAGAGGTTCTCGTCGATGAAGCGCTCGTAGTGGCCCAGGTCCAGGTCGGACTCGTAGCCGTCCTCGGTCACAAAGACCTCGCCGTGCTGGAAGGGGCTCATCGTGCCCGGGTCCACATTGAGGTAGGGGTCGGCTTTTTGCATCATGACCTTGTAGCCGCGAGACTTGAGCAGGCGACCGAGCGAGGCAGCGGTGATGCCCTTGCCGAGCGAGGAGACGACACCGCCGGTCACGAAGATGTGTTTTGTCATGGGGACCTCCCGTAAAGCAACCGTGAACCTTTACGGGTCTTCAGTATACCGCCTCGCGTTTCAGTTCTGAGGCGAAGAAATACAATGGAGGAAAATTTTTCGCGGAAGGTCCCGCCCCGCGGACAAAACGCAAGGAAAACTTTTTATTACCGCTGGTAGACACGTTGTGGAGGAGACGTGATGGAAGCAGAGCAGATGACGCGCCTCGCGCCCCTCTTTGGCACAGACGGGCTCGCCGCCCTCGAGCGTGCGACCGTGCTCGTGATCGGCCTGGGCGGCGTCGGCTCCAACTGCGTCGAGGCGCTCGCGCGCGGCGGTGTCGGTCACCTCGTGCTGGTGGACCGCGACGTCGTGGAGCCGTCCAACATCAACCGGCAGGCGATCGCCTTTCACTCCACGCTCGGGCAGTACAAGACGGACGTGATGGCCCGCATGGTTCGCGACATCAACCCCGACTGCCAGGTCGACGCAATCCGCGCCTTCGTCACCCGCGACAACCTCCCCGAGCTGCTCGCCCCCTGGATCGGCCGTCTCGACTACGTCGTCGACGCGATCGACACGATGAGCCAGAAGGCAGACCTTGCCCGCCTCGCGCAGGACCTCGGGGAAGAAGGGCTCGGCTTCCCGCTCGTCTCGGCGATGGGCGGCGGCAACAAGCTCCGTCCCGAGCTCCTGCGGTTCGCCGACATCAACGACACCCACACCTGCCCGCTCTGCAGGGACATGCGCAAGCTCTGCCGCAAACGCGGCATCCGTCACCTGGAGGTGCTCTTTTCCACCGAGGTGCCCACGCGGCGCGCCGAGGTCGACGCATCCGGTGTGCGCGGACCGCTTGGGACCGCGTCCTACATGCCGCCGATCATGGGGCAGATGATCGCGGGCCACGTGATCGACCGCATCGCCGGCGTCGAGGGCGGCCACGACGGCGCTCCGAAGCAGAGGCGCTGAGATGGACGACTTCCCCGTCCTCTACGACATGCACTGTCACCTGGGCTTTTGCCCGGATACAGCCCGCCTTGCCCGCGAGCTGGCGGCCCGAGGCATAGGAGGCTTCTGCTGCACCGTCTCTCCCGCGGAATACCTGCGCGTCTCCGCCTGCGACCTGGGCCCCCTCTGGAGATGCGGCCTGGGCGCGCACCCGTGGTGGGCCACCGAGGTCGACCCGGGTCAGGCGGCGGAACTCGCCGCGACGACGCCGTTCATCGGGGAGGTCGGCCTCGATTTCGGCAAGAAGAACCTCGCCACGCGCGACCGCCAGGTCGAGAACCTGGCCCGCATCACCGCGGCCGCAACCGCGGGCACCCTGCTCTCCCTGCATGCGGTGCGCGCGGCGGACACCGTGCTCGACCTGCTCGAACGCACCGGCGCCCTCGGGCGCTGCACGTGTGTCTTCCACTGGTACTCGGACAGCAACGAGGCCCTGACCCGCGCGCTTGCCGCCGGCTGCTATTTCTCGGTCGGCCCGCTCATGCTGCGCTCCCGTCGCGGGCGCGAGTACGCGCGTCAGCTGCCGCTGGACCGGCTCCTGCTCGAGACGGACTACCCCTCGGAGAGCGATTCGTCCGACCCCGCCGCCACCGCGGCGACGATGTCCGCTGCCTTGCATGACGGTCTTCTCCAGCTCGCAGGCCTCAGGGACACGGATCCCGTCGAGCTCGCCACCAGCGTCTCCGCCACGAGCGAGCGCCTCCTCGCCCTGTAGCTCACGTTCTTCGCTCGTTCGTACACCAAGACGCGTCTCTCGCCATTCCTCGGCCCGAGAGGGCATCTCGTGTACGAACCGACTGGCCGTCCCCGCCCGTTCGTACATCAAAGCCCACCTCCGGCTACTTCCGGGCTCGAGAGGGCATCTCATGTACGAACCGCCAGGAAGTGCGGGAAGAGATTCGTACATCACATGGCTCCCCACCGGCTCCCGAACTCATAGAAGCCCTACTCATGTACGAATCGGTTGGTCGACTGAAGCGTGATTCGTACATGAAGCGGGTTTCCACACCCCCGTGAGGCAGCGGTGAGGCACTTGGTGTACGAAAGACGCATCGAGAATGCAATTCCCGGGCCATCGCATCGGACGGGTAATCCGCCCGTTCGTACACCAGGGCGGGCAAAGATCCACAAAACGACTCAGGAGGCCCGGTCATGTACGATGCGCTGGTCGTAACCGCGAGGAAGCAAGCCTCGCTATGGAACGGGCTGCTTACCATTCGTACACGAGGGCCTGTTTTTCTTCTTGTGGAGAAAAATCAGCCCGGCTCATGTACGAACCGCCACTCGAGAGCCGTATGCGGGCGTACCGACATGCGAGGCAAGGACTTCGCGCGGCGCGGAGGGCATCACGCCCCGTGGGACATCGGCATCACAGGGCGAGCATCTCGCGGGCATGCGCGAGCGAGGCCTCGGTCGCGTCGCCCGACAGCATGCGGGCGACCTCATGCACGCGCTCGTCGCCTTCGATGGGCCCTATGGTCGTCTCGGGCACGTCGCCGGCGGACTTCGACACGAGATAATGCCGGTCCGCATGCACGGCGACCTGCGCGAGGTGCGTGACGACGATCACCTGGTGCGTGCGGGCAAGACGGGCGAGCAGCTCGCCGAGCGCCACGGCGGTGGCACCGCCGACGCCCGCATCGACCTCGTCGAAGACGAGCGTGTCCGTACCGTCGGCCTCACCGAGCACGACCTTGATCGAGAGCATCACGCGGCTGACCTCGCCGCCCGACGCGATACGGCGCAGCGGGCGCGGCGTGAGGCCGGCGGCGGGTCGGTAGAGCAGCTCGACGCGGCTGGCGCCCTCGCGCGTCCACTGGGAGCGCGGCAGGCGCTCGAGCGCGACCTCGAGCGACGCGCTGCCCATCTGCAGCGTCGCCATCTGCGCCGTGACCTCCTCGGCAAACCGCGGCGCGGCCTCGCCGCGTGCGGCGTCGAGCTCGTCGGCACGCCGGGCCAGGAGGGCTTCCGCCTGCTCGGCGGCCTTCTGTGCCCTGCGCTCGGCCTTGCCGCCGTCGTGGGCCGCCTCCACCACGCGCTTGGCGCGGTCGCGGCGGGCCAGCACGTCCTCCATGCCGGGGCCGTAGGTGCGCATCAGGCCGCGCAGGGCGGACATGCGCGACTGCATGCGGTCGAGTTCCGATGGGTCGTACTCGACATCGTCGCGGTAGTCACGCAGGTCGGAGGCCACGTCCTCGATATCGATCAGTGAGCTCTCGAGCGCGTCGGCCAGCTCGCCGAGCTTGGTGTCGTAGCGGGCCCCGTCGCGGAGCGCGTCGATGGCACCCGAGATCGCGTCGCGCGCGCCCTCGTCCCCGGAGAGCGCCTCGTACGCGCCTCCGGCCGCAGCCATCAGCGCCTCGGCGTGCTCGATGCGGGGCAGCTTTTCCTCGAGTTCCTCGTACTCGCCCTCCCGTGGGTCGACCTCGTCGATGCGCCGCAGGGTAAACTCCGCCTCGTCGATGCGCTCGGAGGCGGCACGGGCGTCTTCCCGCACGCGCGCCAGCTCGGCGGCGGCGGCCTTTGCGGCGTCGAGCGCCTCCCGGTACGCGGCGAGCGCGACGGTGGTGCCCTCCCCTGCCCACGCGTCTATCATGTCGGCATGGTTGGCCTGGGTGAGCAGGCGCTGGTGCTCGTGCTGGCCGCACAGGTCGATCGTGGCGCCGACGCCCGACGCGAGCTCGCGGACCGACGCCATCGACCCGTCGATCTCCACGCGGCTGCGGCCCTGCGCCTCCACGCGGCGACGCACGACGCACCCGTCTGGGTCGCCGCCCGCGAGGTAGAAACGGCCCTCGACCGTCAGCGAGCCCGCACCCTCGCGCACCGCGCTCGCGTCGGCGCGCTCGCCCATCAGGAGCTTGACGGAGGACAGGAGCGCGGACTTGCCCGTGCCCGTCTCGCCCGTCAGCACCGTGAGGCCAGGCGCTGCCGGCCGGATGGTCGCGTCGCGGATCAGCGCGACGTCTTGCACATGGAGCTCGTCGATCATTGTCCCGCCTTGCCGTAGAAGACGCGCGAGACGGACTGGTAAAAGCTCTGCGTGCTGTGGTCGAGCAGGATGATGTCGCCGGGACCGCGCCTGACGGAGGCGCGCACGCCCGACGTGGCGTCGCCAAAGGGCTGGCCGTCGGCGAAATAGAGGTGCTCGACGCGGCGCTCGGGGTTGATGGTGATCTCCACCACGTCGGAGGGCGACGTGAGGAACGCGCGCGCCATCAGCGTGTGCGGCGCGACCGGCACGCAGACCATGCCGGGAAACTCGGGCTCCACGATGGGTCCGCCCGCCGCGAGCGCGTAGCCCGTGGAGCCGGTCGCCGTGGATACGATGAAGCCGTCACCGCGCAGGCAGTCGATGTGATGGCCCGACACGGACACGTCAAAGACGATCATGTCGCCGCGATTGCCGTGGGTGAGCGAGAGGTCGTTGAGCGCGAAGCGCTGCTTGGTCTCCGTCGAGCCGTCCGGTTTGGCGAACTCCACCTTGATGTCGAGCGTCGCGCGGTGCGAGGCGTGCATCTCGCCCGCCAGCGCCGCATCGACGGCGCTAATCAGGTCCTCGGGACCGCCGCAGGTCAAAAAGCCGAGGTGGCCGTAGGAGATGCCCATCAGGGGGATCTCGGTGTAGCCGATCAGGCGGGCAGCGCGCAGCAGCGTGCCGTCGCCGCCGAGGGAGACGGCGAGGCCCACGCCGTCCAGGTCGGCCTTTTTGCCGGGAAAGAGCTTTTTGTCCGGCGCCCAGACGCTCTCGACGCCCTGCCTGTCGAGCCAATCCTCGAGCTGGTGCGCGCCGTCCATAGCCGGTTCGCGCGAGTAATTCGGGACGATGAGAACCTTCACGATGCCATCCTTCGGTCTGCCTGCACCTTACGTGAGTGTAGCACCCCGCGTGCCGTACAGGAGGTACTCGACGTTGCCCTTGTGACCCTTGATGGGACTTTCGACGCTGCCTTGCACACAGAGCCCCGCCTCGGCAAAGGCGAGCGACACCTTGTCGAGCGCCGCCTGCCGCACGCGGCCGTCGCGGACGACGCCGCCCTCGCCCACGTCCCCGCGCGGCGCCTCGAACTGGGGCTTTACCAGGGTAAGAAAAGCTCCGGCAGGGGCAAGGAGCTGCATCACCGCAGGCAGCACGACCGTGACCGAGGTGAAGGACACGTCGCAGACGGCCAGGTCGACCGTACCGTCGCGCCCCTCTCCCGGGACGTCGCAGATGTTGGTGCGTTCGAGCAGCTCCACGCGGGGATCCTGCCGCAGCCGCCAGTCAAAGTCGGCGCGCCCGACGTCGACCGCTAGCACGTGCGCCGCCCCGTGCGTCAGCAGGCAGTCGGTAAACCCGCCCGTCGAGCATCCCACATCGAGGCACGACATGCCCGTCGGGTCCACGCCGAAATAGGAAAGCCCGCGCTCGAGCTTGATGCCGCCGCGGGACACATAGGGCGAGTCCGCGCGCACGTGCAGCACAATGCCGGGTTTGACCTGATCGCCCGGGTGGTCGAGCCGGCGGTCCGTCGTGCTGACGTCGCCGGCCATCACCGCGCGAGCGGCCGTATCGGTATCGGGAAAGAGGCCCTGCGCCACCAGCTCGGCGTCGAGGCGTCTGCGGACCATGGTTGCCTACTCCTGGGCAGGTGCGTCGGCAGCGGCTGCGGGGGCTTGCGCCTGCTGTGCGTCGGCAGCCTCTTTTTCGGCAAGTTTTTCCGTCTCAGCAGGAGTGAGCTCGGTCACATCGACCATGTCCACCGCTGCGGAGCCGAGGGCGATGGCCTCATCGAAGAGGTCGAGGGACCGCTCGAGCGAGGTACCCTTGTCGCGGACCGAGACGATGATGTCGTCCAGGCGGTCGCAGATCTGGTCAAAGGACCGATACTGCGAGATATCGGGCTTGCTCATCGGTCGGTCCCGACTTCCGCGCCGGCGTCTGCGGTCTCGGATGCATAATCGCCGGGAACGTGCTTGCCCGCGGCGCGGAGCTGCTCGCGCGCGACCTCGACGGGGTCCTTGCCGGCATCGAGCTGGTCGGCCACGACGCCGAGCAGGCCGTTGGCAAAGCGCGGGGACTCCTCGGTACCGTATGCCTTCTCGAGCTCCACGCATTCGTCGATGGCCACGGCGACGTCGACCTCGTCGACCCGCAGCATCTCGTAGAGGGCGATGCGCAGCAGGTTGCGGTCGACCGCCGGCATGCGGTCGATGGCCCAAGCGGCGGAGCGCGCGGCGATCACCGCGTCGAGCTCGGCGAGCATGTCCTCTACGCCGAGCGCCAGCTCCCTCCCGTAGTCGTCGAGGGGACCGGACTCGAGGCAGGGACCGTCGTCGAGGACGTCCTCGACGCTCCGGTCGCCCGCCTCCGCCTGGAACAAGAGCTGCAGCGCCTGGCTGCGGGCGAGTGTACGCCCGCCGAAGTGCGGCTTCTTTGACACGTGAGGTTACTCCTTGGGGAAAACGATGCTGTCGATGCACACGTCGACGGCGCCGATCTCGACACCCATCTGCTCGCGCACCGCGCGGGCGACGGCCTCGCGGACCGCATCGGCGAGCTGCGTGAAGGGATAGCCGTACAGCACCGTCAGGTGCACCGCCACGTGCAGGGCGCCGTCGACGACGTCGGCCTCCACGGCATCCGAGTCGGACGTGATCTGACCCGTGGCAAAGAAGACCGAGACGAGGTTGGACGCCGTGGCACGCTCGCCGACAGAGGCGACACCCTCCACCTTCTCGGCAGCCGCGGCGACGATGGCCGAGACGACCTGACGGGACACACCGATGCCCGAGATAGTGAGTTCGGATTCAGCCATGACCATTCCTTCCTGGGAAGTGAGCCGGATGGGCCTTAGACGCGCTGGACGAATTTGCCGGTGCGGGTGTCGATCTTGATGCGCTCGCCCTGGTTGATGTACATCGGCACCTGGACCGTGGCGCCGGTCTCGATCGTGGCGGGCTTGGTGCCGCCCTGGACCGTGTCGCCCTTGAAGCCGGGGTCGGTCTGCGTGATCTCGGCCTCGATGAACATCGGGGGCTGGACGCCGAGGAGCTCGGTGTCGGCGTACAGGAGCTGGCAGACGTCGTTCTCCTTGAGCCACTGCGCGTTGTCGCCGATGTAGCTGGGGTCGACGGGGACCTGGTCGTAGGTCTCGTTGTCCATAAAGACGTAGTTCTGGCCGTCGTTGTAGAGGTACTGCATCTCGTGCGTGATCAGCTGGACGCTCTCAAACTTGGTGCCGGCGTTGCAGGTCTGGTTGTTGATGGTCTTGCCGGACTGCAGGTCCTTGATCGTGTAGCGGACAAACGCGCCGCCCTTGCCGGGCTTGACGTGCTGGAACTCGACGATCGTGTAGTAGTGGCCGTTGATGAAGAGGCCCATGCCGTTGCGGAAATCGGCGGTGCTGACGGTGGTAGTAGCCAATGGAGTGCCCTTCCTTCTTGCTGCCTGCGGGTGCAGGCGATTCGCATACGTTCTTTACTATACGTCAAGACAAACCCTCGCGCAGGCAGACGTCCATACCTGCGCGAAAGCTGCAGAGTCGGCCGCAGGTGCCGCGAGCCGTGCCCGGGACCCGTGCGGCGCGAGGCACGGGGGGAGCGTCTGCGGCGCAGGCGTCCCCTACCCCACGTGCACCATGTCGTGCGTGATGCGGCTGAAGGGATGGTAGCCGTCCTCGTCGATCAGGCCGCAGTCCTCGATGCGCACGCCGAACTTGCCTGGCAGGTAGATGCCCGGCTCGTCGGTGACCACGGCCCCCGCGGGGATCACGTCGTCGTAGCGGCGGCCGAAATTGGGGCACTCGTGGATCTCGACGCCCACGCCGTGGCCCAGGCCGTGTTTGAAGTAGTCGCCGTAGCCGGCGCGGGTGATCTCCTCGACGGCGAGGTTGTGGATGTCCTTGCCGACGACGCCGGCGTGCACGGCCGCCTGAACCGTCTCATTGGTGTGGCGGACGACGTCGTAGACGCGCTGCTGCTCCTCGCTCGGCTCGCCGACGCAGACGGTACGGGTCATGTCCGCATGGTAGTCGTGGTAGCAGGCGCCGTAGTCCATCACGATCAGGTCGCCCTCCTTGATCACGTACTCGCTGGGACGGGCGTGCGGGTTGGCGCCGTTGGGGCCGGCGGCGATGATGGTCTCGAAGCTCACGTTCTCGGCGCCGTGCGAGAGCATGTAGTTGTCCAGCTCCACGCGGACGTCGAGCTCGGTCATGCCTGCCTTGATGTAGCCGACGATGTGCTCGAAGGCGTCGTCGGTGATCTCTTGGGCACGGCGCAGCAGGGCGAGCTCCTCGGCGTCCTTGACGGCGCGCAGCCTCAGGGCGATGTCGCCGTGCAGGCGCGGGAGCAGCGCCGCGACGGAGGCGCGACGGAGCTCTTCTCGCAGCCCGTCGTAAAACGCGAGGTCGGCGGTGTCCTCGATCGCCACCACGTGCGAGCGGGTCTCGTCCACGCGGCGCGCCACCCAGGCGGGGGCGTCGACGATCTCCATATCGAGCCGCCAGGGGGTGTCCTCGCCCAACTTGGCCGCAAACATGCCGTAGTAGCGCGAGTCGGTGTGCAGCCACAGCGCGTCGGCCGTGATGAATGCCGTGTGCGCGACCTCGTCGTCAAAGACACGCTCGGCGCCCGTGAGCCAGCGCAGGTCGGGGTTGTTGCGCAGCACAACCGCGTCGTAGCCGCGCTTCTCCATCAGCTCGCGCAGGCGGGCGATGCGATTTCCGGTATCTGCCATATCGTTCCTCTTTTCTATTAGGCCTCGCGCGTGGCGCAGAAGGCGCGGGCGTGCTCGGCGAGCAGGTCATCCTCGACATTGGCCAGACGGACGCGGCCGAGGGCGCGCGGCATGCCGAGCAAAAAGCGGCTGCTGCGGCGGAATCGGTCCGCCTTGAGCGCGGCGACCAGGTCGGCAGGCTCGATGTGGTAGGCGACCTGCCCCAGGTCGAGGCGTTGCAACAGCTCGTCGATCGCCAGCACGGCGACCACCGAGAGGTTGCCCTGCCCGCAGGAGATGCGGGAGGTGAAGCGCATGGCGTCGGCCAGTATCGCGGAGTCGGGCACCGTCCCGTCGACGAGCGTCCGCACCGCGCGCAGGAACGTCTCGCCGTACGTCAGCGACTGCCGCACCGCGATCGAGGTCGAGGCGGACAGGCGGCCGCGGCTCTTGAGCATGTCGACGACCTGCTGCGCGAACTGCACGAGGTCGCCCTTGGCGATGTCGTTCGCGCGGTCCCACAGCGCCGAGAACGAGCGCTCGTTGTCCTCAAGTGCCGTGATGGCCATCAGGGCGCGGGCAAAGCGCACGTCCTCATCGCTCGCGTCGACACCGAGGCGGTCGAGGTCGATGAAGCAGTGCTTCGCGTAGCCCGGGGTCCAGACGAGCTGGGGCACGCCGTCCACGTCGAGTCCGCGCGGGGTCACGACGGCCAGCGCCGCCGCCCTGACGTCGGTCGGGACGGCCGCGAGCGACGTGCCGCCGCACCACTCGTGGGCAACCGCGGCGACCAGGGAGAGCGCGTCGGTGCCGCCTATGGCGCAGATCAGGTCGTCGGAGGTGATCTCGGCCTGTGCAATCCGGACGGCAAGGCCGGAGGCGGCCGCGAGTGTGCGCGTGGCCGCGGGAATGTCGATGCGGGTCACGTGGCAGAGTGCGTCGGTCAGCTGGCGGCGCACATCCTCCACGAGCGCCTCGTCCGTCCCGGCCTGCACGACCAAGGCGCAGCCGCGCGTGTGGCCGGCCGCACCGCGCAGCACCCCACCCATGAGGCCGACCGTGTCGGAACCCACGCGCACGTCGCAGGAGCCCTTGGCGAGCGAGACCCACTGCCGCACCACGGGGATGACGAGGGGCGGTTCTTCTACCGCGTCCGCGTCGCTGTCGGTGTCCGCGTCGCTGTCGATGTCGGCATCGCTGTCGACATCCGCGTCGCTGTCTGCGCCGACCGTCGGCTCCACATCCACATCAAAATCCGCGTCGCTGTCGACCCCCGGGATCTCCACGGGCGTCTCCTCGTCGATGTCGGCGTCGCTGTCGACGTCGGTGGCCTGATACCTGTGCTCGCTCATAAAAGTCCTTCTTCCCAGAGAAGACGTGCGGCGTCGCCGGCGACCTCCTCGAAATCCTTGTCGCGTATGTCCACCACGTAGTCGGCCGTCTGCCTGTACAGGGGGCGGCGGTGCAGGTAGAGCTCGCGCGCGTGCTCCGGCGTCCCGAGGTCGGGTCGTTTCTCGGGGTGCTGGATCTGGCGCAGGGAGTCGTCCAGGTCGCCGTCGAGGTACACCACGACGCCCATCTCGTGCATGGCCTTGCAGCACGCCGGGCTCTCGACTATACCACCGCCGCAGCTCACGAGCAGCGACTTGCGGTCGCGCAGCGTCTCGAGCGCGGCGGCCTCGTCGCGGCGGAACGCCTCCTCGCCCTCCTGCGCAAAGATGTCGCAGACCGTCTTGCACTGCATCCGCTCGACGAGCCGGTCGGTGTCGACGTAGTCGCGGCGGAAGAGACGGCCCAGGTTGCGCGCCAGGGTGGACTTGCCCGCCCCGAGGAACCCGACGAAGAAGATGTGGTCGCAGCCTTCGTGTACCACGTAGCCGTCCTGCCCGGCAGGTGCCCCCGGCGCGCTCATCGCCCCTCCTCCCCCTCGAAGGTATGGCCCAGCAGGAGGAAGTGCTCCGCCACGCGGAAGGCGTAGGTGTACCACATGTCGCGTCGCGACTGCGGACGCACCAGGATCGTCGGCACGCCGGCGAGGTTGCCGGCGGCGACGTCGGTGAGCATCTGGTCGCCGATCAGGACCGCCTGCTCGGCGGGCACGCCCTCCTTTGCGAGGGCCGCCCAGATGGCAAAGGGCGCGGGTTTCATCGCGTGGTGCACCACGTCGCACCCGAGGTCGGTCGCCGACTGCTCGACCTGGCCGGTGTGGAAGTTGTTGGAGACGAGGCAGACCCGGATGCCCGCGGCGCGGACGGCGTCGAGCCACGCGACGACCTCGGGCGGCGCGGCCTTGGTATCGCGCGGGACGACGGTGTTGTCGCGGTCGAGCAGAACGCAGCGGATGCCCTGCCCGACCAGGTCGTCGACGGAAACAAGGTCGATCGTGGAGACGTATCGCGTGGGATGCAGGAGTGCCATCGGACCCCCTACGATGCGTTGTTGATGGCAGCCTGGTGCTCCTCGTACGTCTTGGAGAAGACCGCCTCGCTTTCGGTGATCCAGAAATAGAGGTAGTCGGTCTGCTCCGGCTCGAGGGCGGCCTTGATCGAGGCGATGCTCGGCGCGCAGATCGGCGTCGGGGGCATGCCCTCGTGCAGATAGGTGTTGTAGGGACTGTCCTTCTTGAGGTCGTCTGCCGTGACCGCGCCGCCCGTCTCGTATCCCATGATGGCGTCGGACTGCAGGTAGGCGCCTTGACCGAGCTTGCCCGCCAGACGGTTGTAAAAGACCGAGGACACCTTGCCGCGCTGCTCGTCCGAGACCGCCTCGCGCTCGATGAAGGAGGCCATCTTGATGATGTCGTAGTCGGAGACCGTGATGCCGTAGGTGTCGGCGATCTGCGATTCGGCAGACGAGAAGTCGAGTCCCTGGGTCTCCAGGGCGTACTGGTCGAGCATCGCGCGGATCACGCTGTCCGCGGTCGGCGTGCCGGAGGAGAAATCGTACGTCTTGGGGAAGAGGTAGCCCTCGAGCGAGTCGTAGTCGGTGCCGGCGGCGTCCATGAGGAAGGGATAGTCCTCCACGTAGTTGGAGGCCTTGGCCTGCGCGAGGAAGTCGTCGGCGGAGATGCCGAGGCGCTGCTCGACGATCGCCGCGGTCTGCTTGAGCGTGAGGCCCTCGGCCACCGTGAGGTTGCCCTCGCCGGAGTTGGGACCCGAGATGAGCAGGTCGATCACATTCTGGATGTCGGAGCCCGTGACAAAGAGGTAGGTGCCCGGCTTGAGCTGGGAGTCCGCACCCTGCTTGACAATCTGTTTGGTGAACTCAGAGCGGTCGCTGATGACGCCGGCCTCATACAGCTGGTCGGCGATGGTGGAGGCGCCCGACCCCTCGTCGATCTTGATGGTGACCTCCTGGCCGGGGTCGACCACGACGGGCTCTTCCTGAGGCGTGAAGAAGTGCTTGTACAGCCGCCACCCACCGAAACCCAGGCCGGCGAGCAGCACGAGGACGAGTATGGCGAGGGGCCAGCGCGGCCTGCGCTTGCGGCGGGTGTCGCTCTGTCCGAGGTGAGCCTGGACGGCCTGCGTGTGCGCGCCGTGGGCGCGTCCGCGGTTCTGCTTGGCGCGACGGGTGGCCGCGGCAGAGCGCGACGACACGGAGGTCGATCCCATGGGCACGGCACCCGTGCTGAGATCCCGACCACCCCGCGCAGTGTCGGCGCTGTGCTTGCCCGCGCTATGCTTCGCCATCGTTTGTGCCCTCCTTGCTGTTTGCGTCGAGCCATGCCTGGAGAAAGACGGACGCGGCGACCATGTCGACCTTGCCGCGCATGCTCTTCTCGCTCAAGCCCTCCTCCCGCAGGATGCGCTTGGCCTCCTGGGAAGACAGGCGTTCGTCTGCGAACTCCACCGGCAGGCCACAGGCGGCGCCGATGCGCTCCGCCTGCTCGGTGAGCCGGGCTGCCTGGGGCCCCGCCTCCCCCGCCATAGTCAGGGGACGGCCGCACACGAGGACCTCGGGCTCGTGGTCCTCGAGGATGCGCCGAAAGGTCTTGGCGCACCCGAGCACCTCCGCCGCCGGCAGCACCTTGACCGGGAAGGCGATGCGGCCGCTGGCGTCGCTCGCCGCGATGCCCACGCGCACCTCCCCTATGTCGAGTGCCAGCGCCCTCATGCGCTCCCCCTCTATGAACGTGCCAGGACGCGAGGCCCTGGCACTCGAATCAAACTTTTGTTTAGGCGCCCAAGAGCTCCTTGGCGGCTGCGAGCGCGTCGTCCAGGCCGTCGGCATTGGGGCCGCCCGCCTGGGCCATACCAGGTCGCCCGCCGCCGCGGCCGCCGACCTTCTCGGCGATGGCCTTGATCACCTGGCCGGCGTTGAAGCCTGCCGCGACCGCGGTGTCGGTGCCGGCGGCGAGCAGGGCCGCCTTGCCGTCTGCCGCGGAGACCAGCACGCACGCGCACTCGGGACGCGGCGACTTGTCGCGGATGCCGTCCCAGACCTCGCGCAGGTCGCGGCCGCCCACACCCTGGAGCTTGGCGAAGGTCACGCTGTAGCCGCCCAGGTCCGCGGTGGTCTGCTCGGCGCCCGAGACGCTCGTCTTGGCGCGACGGGCCTCTTCCTGAGCGTCGGCCAGCTCGTGGCGCAGCGCGACGATGCGCTCGGGCACGTCGACGTCCTTGCACTTGAGGCTGGCGGCGGCGCTTGCGATCAGCGCGAGCTTCTCGTCGACGTACTGGATGGCGCCGGCGGAGGTCACGGCCTCGATGCGGCGGACGTTGGCGCCCGAGGAACCCTCGGAGACGATCTTGAAGAAGCCCAGCTCGGCGGTGTTGCGGGCATGCGTGCCGCCGCAGAGCTCGCGGCTGAAGGGTTTGTCTTCCTCGCCGACGGAGACCACGCGCACAATGTTGCCGTACTTCTCGCCGAAGAGGGCGACGGCGCCGGAGGCCTTGGCCTCGTCGATGCCCATCACGCGGGTCACGACCGGCTTGGCGGCGAAGATCTCGGCGTTGACCAGGCCCTCCACACGCTCGAGCTCGTCGGTAGTCAGACCCTCGAAGTGCGTGAAGTCGAAACGCAGGCGGTCGGGCGCCACCAGCGAGCCGGCCTGGGAGACGTGCTCGCCCAGGACCTGCTTGAGCGCGGCGTCCAGCAGGTGCGTGGCGGTGTGGTTGCGGCGGATCAGCTCGCGGCGGCCGTGGTCGACCGTGGCGGTGACGGCGTCGCCACAGGCGATGACACCCTCCTCGACCTCGCACTCGTGGGCGACGATGCCGCCCTCGTGGTGACGGGTGCCCACGACGCGCAGGCGGGCGGTGTCCGTCGTCAGGTAGCCCGTGTCGCCTACCTGACCGCCCATCTCGCCGTAGAAGGGGGTCCGGTCGAGCACGACGTCGACCTTGTCGCCCTGCTCGGCGGATGCGACCTCGGCGCCGTCGACAACCAGCGTGACGACCTTGGCGCCCGCCAGCGTGTCGTCCTCGTAGCCGGTGAAGCCGGTCGCGGCCAAGCGGTCGGACAGGCTCACCCAGACGTTGCCGGCCATGGTCCAGGCATCGCGGTTGGCCGCGGCGCGTGCGCGCTCCTTCTGCTCGGTCATGCAGGCGTCGAAGCCGTCCATGTCGATCTCGCGGCCCTGGCCCTCGCAGATCTCGCGGGTCAGGTCGATGGGGAAACCGTAGGTGTCGTGCAGCTTGAAGGCCACGTCGCCCGGCAGCACCGCACCCTCGGCCAGCTTGGAGAGCTCCGCCTCGAGCATGGCCTCGCCCGCCTCGAGCGTGGCACCGAAGTGCTCCTCCTCGGCGGACATGATGCCGTCGATCAGGGCCTTGTTCTCGACGAGCTCGGGGTACTCGGCGGCCATGAGGCGCTCGACCTCGTGCGCGTACTTGGTGAGGAAGGCGCCCTCGATGCCCAGCAGGCGGCCGTGGTACACGGCGCGGCGCAGCAGGCGGCGCAGGACGTAGCCGCGGCCGTCGTTGCCGGGCAGGATGCCGTCGCCGATCATGAAGGTCACGGCGCGGCTGTGGTCGGCGATGATGCGCAGGCTGCGGTCGGTGCCGGTAGCGGCGCCCGTGTAGGTCTTGCCGGAGAGCTCCTCACCCACGCCGATCAGGCTGCGCAGGATGTCGCCCTCGTAGTTGGAGCCCTTGAACTGCATGATGGCGCTGATACGCTCCAGGCCCATGCCGGTGTCGATGTTGCGGTGCGGCAGGTCCGGCATCGAGCCGTCCTCCTGGCGGTCGTACTGCGTGAAGACGAGGTTCCAGAACTCCAGGAAGCGGTCGCCGTCGTCGCCGGGCTTCTCACCCTCGAAGTCGGGACCCTGGTCGTAGTAGATCTCGGAGCAGGGGCCGCAGGGGCCGGTGGGGCCGGCGGCCCAGAAGTTGTCGTCGGCGCCGAGGCGGGAAAGGTGGTCGTAGGCCACGCCCTGCGCGTGCCAGAGCTCCACGGCCTCGTCGTCGTCCTCAAAGACGGTCATGTAGAGGCGGTCGACCGGCAGGCCCAGATGCTCGGGGTTGGTGCAGAAGTCAAAGGCCCACTCGATCGCGTCGGCCTTGGAGTAGCCGCCAAAGGAGAAGTTGCCCAGCATCTCAAAGAAGGACAGGTGGCGGGAGTCGCCGATGTTGTCGATGTCGTTGGTGCGCAGGCACTTCTGGCAGGAGCAGGCGCCGATCTCGCGCATGGTCTTGGTGCCCTGGTAGTACTCCTTGAACTGGTTCATGCCGGCGTTGGCGAGCAGCAGGGAGGGGTCGTCGGGGATCAGGGACGAGGACGGGTAGAGCTTGCAGCCCTTGTCCTCGAAGAACTTCAGGAAGTCCTCGCGGATTTCCGCTGTGGTCATGGTCTTGTGCTCAGGCGTTGTCATCGCTTGTGTTCCTTCACTGTTGACGGTATTCGCAACCCTCACAGTATACGGCGATGTCAGAGTTGAAACCAGCGAGGTTGGCAATCGCGGCGGCGCTGCCACAGATTATTCGTTTGCGGAGGGGCCGTCCTGGGTGTCTTCGTCATCCTGCGCGTGCGGGCGATTCGCCCCGCCTTCTCGTTTCCCGGCAGTCCCAGCCGCCCCGACATGCATGTCGTGCGGGGTGACGAGCAGCGTGGACTCAAAGAAGCGGGCGTCGTCGAGCGCGTCCGCCGAGGGGATGATGTTGCCGTCCTCGTCCTCGTGCGGCGTCGAGCGGAAGAGCGCGCCGTCCGGGCTGACGATCTGGCGGCCGCTGCGCAGCTCGAAATAATAGATAAAGACGGACCTGATCGCGGCGGTCAGCGGGATGGCGAGGGCCATGCCCAGGACGCCGCCCAGGGAGTTGCCGATGATGAGGCCGATGAGCGAGAGCACCGGGTGCACCTTGACCGCGGACTGCATCACGAGCGGCGAGACGAGGTTGTCGGTCACGTTTTGTGCGATGACCGAGACGACCAGGGACTCGACGGCGAGCGTGGGGCTCACAAAGAGGGCGAGGCCGGCGGAAAACGCAGCGGCCACCCAGGGCCCGATCACCGGGACGAAGTGAAAGACGCCGACCACGATGCCCATGAGGCCCGCGTAGGGGTGCCCGATCAGGGTAAAGCCGACAAACGAGAGGAGGCCGCCGACCGTCGAGGTGGTCACGATGCCGCGCATGTACCCGCCCATCGAGCGGCTGAGCACCGCCAGCATCATCATCGTGTCGGTCTCGTGCGCGGGGCCCGAGATCATCGCGAGCTCGCGGGCGATGCGGGGGTAGTCCTTCGCGAACCAAAACGCGAGCACCAGGCCGAGGAAGAAGGTCACGAAGTCGTCGCCGAGCGACGTGACGTTTTTGATGATGCCCTGGCTCAGGTCGGTCGCGGCGTCGGAGGCGTACTTGGTGACCGCCTGCGAGACGGTGGAGAGCAGGCCGGAGCTCAGCGCCTCGACCTCCTGGTTGTTGACGCTGCTGTGCTCGGCCCAGAAGTCGTTCGCAAAGTCCTGGATCTGCATGAGGTAGGCCGGGGCGTGCTGGAGCAGGGCGATCGTCTGCCGCAGGAAGGGCCGGCCGAGCAGGATGAGCAGGGCGATGATCACAAAGATCAGGAGGAGCAGGGCGATGAAGGCCGCAAGGGAGCGCGGCACGCCGTGCTTCTCGAGCAGGTTGGTGACCGGGCTGCAGATGAAGCCGAGGATCACGCCCGTCAGCAGGAGCGCCACCGCGGGCCACACGTGCATGATGGCGCGTACGACGAGAAGAAAGACCACGCAGCAGCCCACGATGGCCCACGCGGTCACCGCGACCGCGCGGACCCGCTCGGTATGCTCCTCCTGCGTGTCGGTGCCCCGCATCCCTACTGCTCTTTCGGCTCGATCTTTTCCTGGATGTGCTTGAGCGTCCGGCGCAGCAGTCGGGATACCTGCACCTGGGAGATGCCCAGACGCTCCGCGATCTCCACCTGGGTCATGCCCTCGAGGAATCGCATGCGGATGATCTCCTGCTCGCGCGGCGAGAAGTCGGCGATGGCGGACTCGAGCACGATGCGGTCGTCGGTGGACTCGAGGTCCTGGTCGACCGTGGCGTAGTGGTCGATCACGGCGGGCGTCTCCTCGTCGTCGCTGCCGCCGCCCTCGAGCGGGACGGCGCTGTAGGCGCTGGACGACTCCATCGCCTCGAGCACGTCGTCGACCGACGCGCCGATGCGGTTGGCTATCTCCTCCACCGAGGGCGACCGCTGCAGCTCGCGCGTGAGCTCCTCCGTGGCCTGGCTGACCTTCTGGGACAGCTCCTGCAGGCGGCGCGGTACGCGGACCGACCAGCCCTTGTCGCGGAAGTGGCGCTTGATCTCGCCCATGATCGTGGGCGTGGCGTAGGTCGTGAACTCGAGGCCGCGGTCGGGGTCGAATCGGTCGATCGCCTTGATGAGGCCGATGGTGCCGACCTGCACGAGGTCCTCGAGCGGCTCGCCGCGGTTCTTGAACTTGGACGCGAGGAAGCGCACGAGGTTGAGGTGGTTCACGATCAGCTGCTGGCGCGCGTCCTCGTCGCCCTCGCGGTAACGGCGGAACAGCTCCCGCGTGCGGTCCTTGTCCCACACGGGACGACCCTCCACGCGCGCACGCACGCGGGCACGCCGCCTCTCGGCACGCGCCTCGTCGCTCGTCTTGTCTGCCAGGGTATCTTCGCTACTCACGTGCACCAGCTCGTTTGACGAGATGCAGGGTCGTGAAGGGCCCTTCCTCGTCCTCGTAGTCAACCAAAGAGAAGTCGTCGCAGATCGCGGAGAGCAGCAGCTCGACGAGGTCCAGCTGGTCCGCGTCCGCCACGGGGTCCTCCTGCGCGTCTTCGCCGTACTCGCCCAGGACGAAATCCATCGTGACCTCCCCGGGCTCGATCCCGAAGGAGATCTCAACGCTGCCCGCGGGCGGCATCGTGGAGCAGGCGTACACAAAGCCCTCCTCCGCGGCCATGCGGACGTCTTCCACGTCGTCCACGGAAAAATCGTCGGTGACGGCGAGGCTTGCCGCCAGCATGCGCACGGAGCGGGCGTACTCGGCGGATGCCGGGACGCTCAGGATGACGTTATCGGAATCCATCGCTGCCCCCTAGTCCTGCACGGCGCTGTGTCGGCCGGCAGCGGGCTCCTCGTCTGCGGGAGCCTCGGCCGCCTTCGGCGCGTAGGTCACGTAGCCGCTCTCGCGCGGCGCGGGCGCAGGATCAGGCTTGGGAGCAGGTGCCGGAGCGGCGACCGCGCCCTCGGTGAGCTTTGCTGGGTCCGCGCCCTCGATGCCGGGCTGGCGCACGGCCTTGCCCGTGATCTTGTTCACGAGGCCCACGGCGGCGTTGGCGGCCGTGTCGACGACGCCGGAGGCCACATTGGTGGCGGCGCTCGCGGTCGAGGACACCTCGGACACGTCGCCGAGGATGTCGTTGACCTGCTCGAGGGACACCGTGGCGGTGTCGACCGTCTTGATGGCGCTCTCGAGGAGGGGCGTCACCTGCTTCACGGAAGGCTGCAGGTCGTCGACGATGCCGTCGGCCTTGGAGATGATCGGCTGCAGCTGCTCGATCGTGTCGTTTGCCGAGCGCGTGACCTCGTCGATCGACGTGCGCGCCTTTTTGATCGTCAGCGCCAGCTCGACAACCGCCCAGATCGCCGCGATGACGAGCACGATCAACACAATATGAAGGGGATCCATAGCCGGCTACCTCCGCTCGCGTTTTCGCAAATACGCGTCATATTCTACCCAAATTCAATAAGTACGTACGTCTTGCCGCAGTGTGCGTCTTGCAGCGGAGGCGCACACCCCGCCGCCCTAGATCTCCCCGCCCGCGCGGTCGCGCGCCGTCGACTCGATGCGCCAGGCCTCCCAGCCGCGCACGCCGGGCGTGTAGAAGGCGCCGCGGGCGAGCCCGTCGGGCAGGTACTGTTGCTCGACCCAGCCCGCCGGGTAGTCGTGCGGGTAGAGGTAGGGGCCGTAGGAGTCCGAGCCGGGACGGTGGCGGTCGCGCAGGTGGTTGGGCACCTCGCGACGCGGCCCCTGGCGCACCTCGGCGAGCGCCGCGTCGATGCCCGCCTCGCAGGAATTGGACTTGGGGGCGAGCGCCACGTAGAGCGCGGCCTGGGCGAGGTTGATGCGGCACTCGGGATAGCCGATGACCTCGGCGGACTTGAAGGCGGCCTCCGCGACCAGCAGGGCCTGCGGGTCGGCGTTGCCCACGTCCTCGGACGCCTGGATCATGATGCGGCGGGCGATGAACTTGGGGTCCTCCCCCGCGTCGATCATGCGGGCGAGCCAGTAGAGCACGGCGTCGGGGTCGCTGCCCCGCATCGACTTGATGAAGGCGGAGATGATGTCGTAGTGCATGTCGCCGGCCTTGTCGTAGGTGAGGCCGTGGCGGGGGTTGGCGTCGAGCACGTGCTCGGCCGTGACCGTCGCGGGGGCGTCGGGTGTGCCCTCGTCGACCATCTGGCTCGCGAGCTCCAGGCTGGTGAGGGCCGCACGCGCGTCGCCGCCGGAGAGGGTCACGATCTCGCGCAGCGCGTCTTCCGTGAGCGCAAAGCACCCTTTGAGCCCGTACTCGCTGGTGACCGCGCGGGTCACGATGGTCCGGATGTCGTCGTCGGTGAGGGGGTGCAGCTCGACCACCCGCGAGCGGCTGATGAGGGCGGAGTTGACCTCGAAGTAGGGGTTCTCCGTCGTGGCGCCGATCAAGACGACCGTGCGGTCCTCCACCGCGTGGAGCAGGGCGTCCTGCTGCGTGCGGTTGAAACGGTGGATCTCGTCCACGAAGAGTATGGTCCGCCTGCCGCTCGCGAGCAGGCGGCTGCTGGCCGCGTCGATCTCGCGGCGCAGGTCCTTGACCGTGCCCGTGATGGCCGACACCTCGACGAACTCCGCGTGCGAGGTGTTGGCGATGATGCGCGCCAGGGTCGTCTTGCCCGTGCCCGCCGGTCCGTAGAGCAGGACGGAGGAGAGCACGTCGTGCTCGATGGCCCGGCGCAGCCACGACCCCTCGCCCACTGCCTCGGTCTGGCCGACGTAGTCAGCCAGCGTCTGGGGCCGCATGCGCACGGCGAGCGGGGCGTTGAGGTTGCGCTTGTAGCGCTCGACTTCTGAGAAAAGGTTGTCCATACCGGTAAGGGCACTCCTTTGGGCTCGGGTCTTCCCTTGGGGCCTTTGCTCCCCTCGGGCTGTGGGCCTCCCCTACGGCCGCACGCCCTCGAAATAGGTACGGCGGGGGAAATACTCGGCGGCGTCGGGGAAAAGCGCCTCGCAGGTGGCCATGAAGTACTCGTCGGACATGGAGGCGATGAAGTCGACCACGGTGCGGTCGGGCTCTTCTTCCCACGCGTAGGTGCGGCCGTAGGGCTCGAGGTGGCGCATGGTCGGCAGGATGTGCTGTACAAAGATGGCCGCCTGCTCGTCGCCCGCCCGGAGCACCTCGAGCTCGTGGTGGTAGAGCCGGTCGAAGAACTCGCCGATCGGGCCGGCGAAGTCCTCGTTGACCTCGGCGGACTGGTAGATCTTCTCGGAATTCTCCCTCTTGGCGCGCTTGAGCTCGGCAAAGCCCGCGTCGCTCATCTCGATGTGGTCCTTGCCGATGCTGTGCTCGATCACGTCGCCGATGAAGGCCGTGAGCGCCCAGGTGTTGTACTCGCCGCCCAGCCCGTCGTCGAAGGTGCCCTCGTCGGCGAGGCCGGCGCGGATGGCGTCCTGGCGGTCCTTGCCCACGTAGGCGATGATGTCGGAAACGCGGACCACGCAGCCCTCGAGGGTCATGGGGCGCAGGCTCTTGATGGTCTCGTAGCCGTTGTCCCAGCAGCTCTCGACCTCGCGGTCGAAGGTGTCGAAGCTGGCGAGCCCGCTCGTCTCGAAGAACTGCTGCTCGAACTCGCCGTTGTGGCAGAGCACGCCGTCGAGCGTCTGCAGGGTGAGGTTGCGGCCGCCCAGCACGTCGAGCACGCGTACGGACTGCACGTTGTGGTTGAAGTAGCGACCGGTCTCGCGGTGGTAGACCGCGTTGAGGTAGCGCTCCCCCACGTGGCCGAAGGGCGTGTGGCCGATGTCGTGGCCGAGCGCGATGGCCTCGATCAGGTCCTCGTTGAGCCCCAGGCCGCGGCCGATGTCGCGCGCCACGCGGCCCACGAGCTGCACGTGCAATCCGCGGCGGCAGAGGTCGTCGTCCGCGCGGAAGGAAAAGACCTGGGTCTTGCCCGACAGCCGGTTGTAGGCCCCCATGTGCATGATCTTCTCCACGTCGCGCAAAAAAGACGGGCGCAGTGGCGTGTCGCGGTCGCGGTCCGTGAGGTCGCGGCGAATGGCGGACATGTCGCGCGTCGCATAGCGGCTGAGCTGGATGCTCGTGCGGCGCTCCGCCACCTGCGCCATGGTCTCGTCGGACAGCCTGCCCGTCAGCTCCGGTGCCAGGGGGTTGTCTCGGTGTCGGCGTGCCATCAGGGTCTCCTTCCGTGGTGTTTTCTCACTCAGGAGTATAGCTGGCATGGCCGCATCTCCTGTCCGCACATCAAGGTGGCATCCTCAGCTCGTACATCAGCGCAGCATATCCGCAGTATCGGGCCTCGAAAGGCCCCTTCGTGTACGAACCGATCAAGATCGCGACGGGGGTTTCGTGCATCAAACGGCTATTCACCTGCCCCCGCAGCGATAGCAGCGTCACTCGTGTACGAAACGGTCGAGCCATATTGTGAAGTTTCGTACACCAGGTGACCGTCTATGCATCAGCAAGCAAAGAAGAGCAGTCTCGTGTACGAACGCGTCGTCGCCGAAACAGCACGCACCGCGCGCAGGGCTGCCCGCTGCGGGCCGATTCGTACATCAACGCAGCCGCGGACCCGTAAAAAGGGGTCGAATGGGCCGTTCGTGTACGACGCACACAGCTCATACCATCGAGGACGAACTGCATCCGCGCCGGCAGACCAACCTTCCATACATGAGTCGGTCCTTCTTCGCCCGTCTTGCAAAAAACGGGCAACTCGTGCGCGATTCGCCTCCGCAGGGTGACACCCAGTTCAGCCTCGCAGCTCGAGCGGGCTCGTGCGAATGTGCTTCTCGAGGCGGCGGGCTATCTGCAACATGCCCTTCGAGCCCGGCAGCTCCTCGCCGTCGGCCAAAAGCTCCGCATGATGGTCGATCAGACGCGACCCGTCGACCAGCTCCATCCCGTCGTGCGCGGCGACGTTGGCCGCGAGCATCGACTCGAGGTCCGCTATGCAGCTGCCGGGGTGCGCGGGCACCCGCGCCTCGTCCAGCCACAGCGGCGTGAGCACCCAGGTCGGCACATCGGGGAAGACCCGCGCGAGCTCCGCCAGGAAGGTCCTCACGTCGGCCGCGGCCAGACGGGGTGCGCAACGCTCGCGCCGATAGGTGGCGCCGAGCGACACGACGACGCCCGCCACGTCGGCGACATCCCCTATCGCGCCGATGCCCGCCAACATACCCGGTTGGAAGACCTGCCTGTGCAGGCTCTGGTTGATGAGGTCGCAGCCCAGGCGGCTCGCAAGCTGGGCCGGCCAGGCAAACGAGGGGTCCCCGCAGGCCAGGCCCTGTGCGGGACCGTCGCCGAGCACCAGCAGGACCGGGCGCTCGGGCACGGCGTCGAAACCCGTGCCGTCGCCCCAGAGGGCGCGCACGCGGACGCCGCGCAGGCAGGGCAGCCACAGGCGCACGCGTCGGGTCGGGCCAAAGCCGGGCAGCATCTGGACCCCGCCGCCGGGGGCGGTGGCAGGGTCGTCGAGCACGAAGGAGACAAGACGGGCGCCCGCGGGCAGCTTGCCCAGGTCCGCGCCGTCCGCGTCGAGGGACACCGTGAGCTCCTCGCCCCAGCTCGGGGCCAGGTGCTGCCCATCCACCTCGCAGGCGATGCCGTCGAAGGCACTACGGCCGGGCGCGACCCCGCCAGAGGCCTCACGGGATCCCTTCGCACGGGATCCTTCCGCACGTGTTCCTTCCGCACGGGACCCCTCCACGCGCATCCGCAGGTCACGCGCGACCGTCGGCTCATCGTCTATCGCGACCTCGAGCGCGATCTGGCTCGCATTGGTGCTAAACACCAGCGAGACGCCGGCCGTCGCCCGTGCCATCTGCCGGTAGAGACCCGGGTGCCACGCCTGGCAGCTACCCAGCGACCGCAGCTGTCGAGGCACAAAGCGCACGGGACGCACCCAGCCGCCACGGGTGTCTTCGCAGGACACGGCGCCGCGCAGGAAGGGCTTTGCCTCGGCGCGCACGAGGAGGGAGCGCCCGTCCGCGTCGGCGATCATCCGCTGCAGGCTCATTGCGCGCCACCCCCATCAGCGACCGTGCGCACCGGGGCGTAGGCGACGATGAGGTCGTCGAGCCGCATGCGCGCGTTGGCGGGGCTTGTGGACGGCAGGCATATGCAGGGGCGGCCGAGCTCGGGCTCGATCAGGCGCCGGTAGAGCCTCGCGGCCGTGGTCCCCGTGCAGAAGATCTGCTGTATGGGCGCCGCGTCGAGGATGGGGCGCAGGTCCTTGGGGACGGGGTCGGCGATCGAGGCGTCGGACGCGCCGGCGATGCGGCAGCTCTGGAGTACGTCGTCGAGCGCGATGTGGCGGCGCCGGCAGAGGTCGCGGCGGGCCTCGATGCTCGTGGGTACGTCTTCGCCCCATAGGGCGGCCATCACGGCCCAGAACCGGTTGCGCGGGTTGCCGTAGTGGTAGCCGGCCTCCCGCGAGAGCGGGCTGGGCATGGTGCCGAGCAAAAGGACGCGGCTCCCCTGGTCATAGACCGGCTGGAGAGGATGCACGACCGTCTCGGACGGGCGCGCGGATACGGGAGACGCCATCCTACTCGCCTTCGCGCACGGGCTCGTAGAACTCCTCGCCGTCGTCGAGCCTCAGCAGCAGGAGCCTGCCGAACCCGTAGCCGCCAGCACAGCCGCAGTCTATGTCCCAGCGGTCGGCCACGCCGCCCGTCTCGTCGCCGGCGCCCACGCGGACCATCTGGCCGAGCCCGCCCTCGCCCACGCCGGGGCGGTCGGGATGGTCGGCGATCTCATCCAGGTAGGGGGTCGGTGTGTGGCCGGCGATCGCGATGATGCCCTTGCCGTCCTCGCCCACGAGCTTGGTCGGGCGGCCCCAAAACTCATGGCGGACCCACACGAGGTCGTCCATATGCTGGTCTTTTGTGAGCTGCTCGATACGGTCGGCGTCGTCTGCCGCCTCGTCGAGCACCGTCGCGTCCCAGGGGCCCTTGCGGTTGAGGCCCGCGTGGGACATGAAATACAGGCGGTCGCCCACGCGCGCATAGGTGGACAGGCCCAGCGTGCGGACCCAGTCGAGCAGGTCGTCGATCTCGTCCTCGTCCAGGCGCTCGAGGCCGGCGGCCGTCTTGAGGCCTCCGTTGATCGCCCAGTTGATATAGGCGTCGGAGCCGTGCGGGTCGGCAAAGAAGGCCAGCATGAGGTCCTCGTGGTTGCCCATGAGGACGGTCGCGCCGTGGTTTTGCTGCAGGTCGCGGCAGAATTTGAGGACGCCCACGGGGTCGGGCCCGCGGTCGATCATGTCGCCGAGCATGAAGATGCGGTCCCCCTCGCCGGGAGACACACGGTCGAACAGCCGCTCGAGTGTGCCCATGTGCCCGTGCACATCTGAGAACACGTACGTCGCCATGCATACCTCCCGCCTCATATACATCTGAATGATAGTACCAAGACAAACGCGGCGGCGATAGGTAGTTTCCGCTAGCGGGGACAAAAGCGGGACGTCAGGCACCGGGCAGCGGACCCGCCAGGGGCATCGGAGCCGCCACGCACGCTATCGGGCACGCAGCCGCTGCCAGGCCGCACGCCGGTGCCAGCCGGTGGCAGCCGCGGGATGTATCACCCGGCCGTCCTGCTGTCGGGCCCGCCCTTCCGACCCCGCCCGCCGCACGATCTCCACCACCGACCGCATGGTCGAGTCGAAGCGCGCGCCCTTGAGCTCGCACTCCCAGATCACGACGACCGTCCAGCCCGCGGCGCGCAGCAGCTCCTGGTCGCGTGCGTCGCGCGCCTGGTTGCGGGCAAACTTCTCCTCCCAAAAGCCGGCGTTGTGCCGCGGCATAGGCAGCGCGCAGTGGGGGCACCGATGCCAGTAGCAGCCGTTGACAAAGATGGCCACGCGGCGGCCGGGATAGCACACGTCAGGCTTGCCCGGCGCTTTCTTCCAGTGCAGGCGGTAGCCGGAAAGTCCCGCTTGGCGCAAAGCCTGTCTGACCTTGAGCTCGGGTTTGGTGTTTTTGGACTTGTTCGCCTGCATCGAGTGGCGCGTGGCCTCGCTCGTGGCGGGAGGCGGTGTCATGCCTCCCCATCCTCCACGGGTTCGCCCGAGAAGTTGAGGTTGGCGGAGAGCTCCTCGGCGCGGCGCAGGTCAAAGCAGTCGTCGAAGAAGCACTCCTCGGCTGCGGGCATACGGTCGAGCGCGGCCTGGTAGAGGTCCCAGAAGCCCTCCGTGCGGACCTCCCCGCTGAAGGGGTCGCGCCACTCGCGGTGGTCGCGATTGTCAAAATCGGAGGTCTTTTCGGCGCGGGCACGGTGGGCCATCGCGCAGTAGAGCGAGTAGCGGTCGTGCGTGACGGCGCGCTCGACGGTGCCCAGCACGCGGGCCTTGCCGCCGCCCGGCGACCAGAAGAGGTGCTGCACGCGGCGGAAGGACTTGACCGCGCGCGAGTAGATGTCGAGCGGCAGGGTCTCGCTGTAGGTCCAGAGGCCCATGTAGAAATACAGCTTGTCGATGGTGGCGAGCACCTCGTCGGAGCCCTGGAGCACGTGCTTGTACGGCGCGTAGGTCTCGACCGTCTCGCCCGTCTTGGTATAGAGGACCATCTCGTCGAAATCGCGCTCGATCTCGGCGTGGACTTTGCCGTGGTCGCTGCGGTCGAGGCCCGGCACGCCGGCGTCGCACAGGGCGTTCTCCCAGGCAAAGACAAACGGATGCATCGTGCTGTCGAGCAGGTAGTGGCAGAGGAATCCGGCGGCGTACGCCTCGCCCACCGGTCGTTCCGACTCCGACAGCATCGAGATCGCGTCGTGCAGGGAGCACAGCAGGCGCGCGGGGCGATCGTGGTGCATCGTATTGCCGAAATCCCGGGTGTCGGGGTCCGACAACGGGTCCGCCACGAGGTAAAAGAGCGGGTCGGGACCCTGGTTGCCCAGCTTAAAGGCATCGTGTTCGTCGAAATTGGAGAAATACAGCACATGGGAGGCGGCTCCCAGCGCGTCGGCAGCGAAGAAATCGTGGGTCAGTACAGCAGGCATGATGCCCCTCTCGTAGCAAGTTGTTTAACGCCGCGCGCAGCGGGCGGCCGTCTGATGCGCAATTGGTATAGTCGAGGGTACCGCAATGGGATTGAGCGGTCGAGTGGAGCAAAAACTCCAAACAGGCGGGCGGAGGCGCACGGTGGAATCGACGGTAGGCACAGGGTCCGCCCACACGTCTGGGTCCGCCCACACGTCTGGGTCCGCCCACACGTCTGGGTCCGCCCACACGTCTGGCGCAGCGGTCAGCTCCACGTCCGTCTTCACATCCGTGGAAGACCTGCGCCGCGCAATCGGGCGCGACGGGGATACGGCAGCCACCCGCATCGACCCGCAGCTCATCGCCGGCTGCTCCCCCACCGAGGCCGTCGACCTGATCGAACGCGCCGCCGCGTGGGGCCGTCGGGACACCGTCGATGCGCTGTACGACGCCTTCGGCGCGCTGTACCCGGGCGAGCATCCCTTTGCCTACGAGAGCTTTGCGCTCGCCTTGGCACTGCGCTACGCACGCGAGGACGTCGCGCGCGACTTGCTCGGCCGCGGCGTCGACCTGCTCGCAAAGCCGCGCCTCCCCCGAGGCATGCGCGCGATGCTGCCGCCCGACGACACCTTCACGCGCTTCGGGCTCACGCGGCACAACCCCACGCTCTTCCTCAACCCCATGGACCCCACGGTCTCGACCGAGGTCTTCCGCGACCCTCACACGCACGAGCAGCTCGCCGGCGCCCCCTACCTGCCCCCTCGCGACCTCGCGGCCAGCTGCGACCTGGTACGCGGCCTTGCCCGTGAGGGGCTCTTTGACGCAACCGTCTACGACGACCTGTTCCGCGCCGCGCTGACGGCCGCCTGGCACGCGCTGCGCCACGGTGAGAAGGACGAGGCCACCGCGGCAACCTGCCTCGCCCTCTGCGACGACCTGCTCGCGCTCCACCGCGCGCACGCCTGCAAGCTCGGCGACCGGTCGCCCGCCGGCAGCTCGTACGGTGATGCGCGTATCTTCACCCTGATGGAGAAGATGATCGTCCCGCGCGGCGACCGCCGCATCGCCCTGTGGGTCTGCGAGCGTAGCCCGCGCGTCTTCCTGCAAGCGCTCACTCGTCTTGACTGGCTCAGGGAAGACACGCCTCTGGTCCGCGATGCCGCTCAAGCCATCGTGCGCGCATTCTCCATGGGCGCAGGTGCCGATGGCGCACCCGACGGTACACCCGGCGGCACGCCGAGCAGCGCGCCGGCGTCCGATATCGCCTGTCTGCTCACGACGCTCGCCGCCGCAGGCGAGCTCCCGCTGGTCAAGGCCGTGGCCGACTTTCCGCAGGTCGATTCCACGGCGCTCGATGCAGCGCTCGAGGCCGCAAGCGCCGCCGGGCACGCCGACGTATCGGCTTGGCTGCTCGAGCGCATCAGCTCGTCTTCCCGTCCTGGCGACGACCTGCAGGATCTGCTTCTGTAGCAGGGCCGGGGCTTTGTGTCGCCGGGCCTTTGCAGCCACTGGCCCCGCGGTCCCAGGACACCATGCTCGCCGCTCCGCGCAACGCAAACCGCAATGTCAACGGAAGACGAACCCACAACTCGAGACGTCGCCGCAAGACACGAGCCGATCCCGAGACACCGACGGAGGGGTCCGTTTGGACGCCACGCGGCGGGGAACGGACCCCTTCCGGTGTCGTCTCGGCGAGGACCAGACGCGGACGGGTGTATGCGGCCCGGGCCTCGCCAGGCCCTCGCCTGCCCCTCACGCAATCGTGGCGACTCGGCTATCCCACAGCCGGCTGGCCGCCGACCGCATCGAAGCGCAGCGAGACCATCGCGACGTCGTCGTCGAGGTGGCGGTCCGTGAAGTCGTCCAGACGGGCGAGCAGCCGGTCGAGCAGGCGGTCGTAGCCGAGCGGCAGCTCCTGCATCACGGCCTCGCGCAGGCCGTCCTCGCCGAAGAAGGCACCCTTGGGGGCACGGGCCTCGGTCGTGCCGTCGGTATACAGCAGCAGCACGTCGCCCGGGGCGATATCGACCTGCCCGTTGCGGTACTCCATGTCGGAAAAAGCACCGACCACGCCCGACTGCACGTCGAGCGTGACGAGCTCGCCGGCGGCCGCATGCACGAGAATCGCGGGGGGATGGCCGGCGGAGCAGTACGTGAGCCGAGCCGCGTCGAGGTCCACGATGCCCACAAAGAGTGTCGCAAAGGTCTCGAGCCGCGAGAACCCCAGCAAAAACTCATTGAGCAGGCGCACCATGCGCGCCGGGCGCAGCCCCTCCCAGGAGTATGCGCCGAGCGCGGTCTTGACCGCGGCGGACACCGACGCCGCCTCGACGCCCTTGCCCGACACGTCGCCCATGATCACGCAGGCACGGCGGTTGGGCAGGCGAATCAGATCGTAGAAGTCGCCGCCGACAAAGGCGCTCTGCGTGGCGGAGGAATAAATGCCTCGCGCCGAGATGCCCGCGACCTCCTGGAGCTCGTTGCGCATGCCGGTCTGGAGCGCCTGCGCGATGTGGCGGTCGCGGTCGCGTGCCTCGCCCCTCTGTGCAGTATCGCGCGCGTCGTCGGCAAGGCGCCGCAAAAAGGAGAGCTCGATCTCGTCGAACGCCGCCGTATCGGCAGGGCGCAGCAGCAGGATGGCCACGCGCCGGCCCCCGATAGCACCGAGGTCCACCAGCGCGCCCTGACTCGCCTCGCCCAGCCCGGCCAGCCAGTCCCCCAGGGGCGTCCCCTCGTCGAACCGCATCACGGCCGTGTCGGATCCCGCGATGGCGGACCCCCTGCCGGTCGCCTCGAGCTTGTCGAGGCTCATCGGCAGCGCTCGGTCGCCAGACACGGGCAGCGGCGCGACGACGGTCTCGCTCTGGTAGGGGTTCTCGCGCAGGGGTACCACCGTGCAGTCGAGCGCCTGGGCGAGCAGGGAGGAGATCTCTGCGAAGGGGTCGTCTTGCGCCATTGTGCCGGCAGGGGCAGCCGCATCCTGCGGACTGCCAGCGTACACGCCCGGCCCTGCCGCCCCGTGCGATCCCGCCGCCCCGCGCGACGCGACCTCGAGAAGCAGACCGCGCAGCTTCGTGCCGAATTCGGCCAGCTCTGTCGTACGTTGGCGACGCAGCGTCGTGAGGGCGCCGGCAATCTGGACCGAGAGGTAGCGACCCACCGCGTCGAGCAGGCGGGCGTCGTCCTTGCGCGTCTGCCGCGCGCGGTCCCACCCGACCTCGATCACGGCGACCGTGTGCCCGCCGAACCTCACGGGAGTCAGAAGGAAGCTCGCAAAAGGCGGGAGCTTGCGGGCCGAGATGCGCCGCACCACGCGGGAGTCCTCGTCGATGACCTCCCGGCTCGTCAGGCGCCCCCGTCGCAGGTCGGCAGAGGTGGGCTCGAGCACGCGCAGGCGCAGCGCACCGGTCGACCGCTCGAGGCCCACCCCAAACGTCAGGTATCTCGGCAGCGAGGCGCCCTTCAGGGCCGAGCTCACCCCGTGCAGATGAAACCCACTGCCCTCGGCAAGGTAGAGCAGGGTGCCCGTCGCCTCCATCGTGCCCGTGATTTCCTCGATCACGTTGGTGAAGAGGCTCCCGACGTCCTCGGAGTCGATCGTGCTCAGGACGATGTCAAGCGTGCCCGACAGGCGGCGGTTGGCGCGTTGCAGCTCGTCGAGCAGACGGTCGTGCTCACGCCCGGCCGCATCGGCATCGTTTGCCGGCGAGGCGACGAGCAGATAGGTCTCCCCCGGCGCGTTCACGCGGTCGGCGCGCACGACGATCTCGGCGAGCCGTCCGTCGCTCCCCGCGCACATGACGTGCGCCGAGCTGCCGTCGAGCGCGAACGGCAGGGACGACGTCACAAAGGGGTCATCCGGCGCGACCCCCAGTGCAGGCGGGAAATACAGGCGCACGTCGCTGCCCGCCATGTCCGTCTTGCCGCGGCCGAGCAGCTCGGACGCCTCGTCGTTGGCCAGCAGCACCCGACCCGCACCGTCAAATATGAGTACGGCGTCGCTGGTCATCGCCAAAAGACCAGCGAGGGCACCGCTCACACTGCGTTGACCGATACCCTCGCTGGGCGTGCTTCTTGCAATCTCTGTCCTTTGTTCCGTCATCTCAGCTCGTCTCGAACGCCTCCTGTCCGAGACCCACTATACCCGCACCGCGCAGTTTGACGTCGACGGGTTCGCCCGAGACGGCGACGATATCGACCACCCGGCCGCCCAGGGGGCAGGTGTAGACGTAGTCGACATTGAGGTCGAGGCTCTCCAGCGAGCTCAGGGCACGGGCCAGGCCGCCGGGGATGTTGTCGACCTCGAGCGCGAGCACGCGCGAGACGATCGGCTGATAGCCCTCGCCCTCGAGCGCTTTGACGGCGGCGTCCGGATCGGCGCAGATCATACGGACAAACCCGGCCTCACCCATCGACGAGACCGAAAGCCCGTGGATCTGGATGTCGTACTTTCCCAGCAGCCGCCCCATACGCGCCAGCGCACCCGGCTCGTTGGGGAGAAACACGGTCACCTGCTTGATCATGACGCGCCTCCTTACGCTACGCGGCCTCCGCTACGTGGTCCGCTACTTGGCCTCCGCCCAATTGGCGCCGTAGCTCACCTCGGCGACGAGCGGCACGCGCAGCTGCACGACACCCTCCATCGTCTCCTTCACCAGCGATGATAGTGTCGCGAGCTCGTCTTGCGGCACCTCGAAGTCCAGTTCGTCGTGTATCTGCAACACAAGCTTGGAAGACAACCCTTCCTCGCGCAGGCGTGCCATCACCTGGAACATCGCGATCTTGATGATGTCCGCCGCGCTGCCCTGCATCGGGTGGTTCATCGCGGTGCGCTCGCCGAACGCCACGAGCTGACGGTTGCCCGAGCGCAGCTCCGGGATGTGGCGCTTGCGGCCATACATGGTCTGTACCCAGCCGTTTTGGTGCGCAAAGGCCACCTGGCCGTCGAGGAACGTGCGGACGCCCGGATATGCCTCATAGTAGCGGTCGATCATCTCCTGCGCCTCGCGCCGGCTGATCTTGAGCGAGGTCGAGAGCCCGTAGGCCTGCTGGCCGTAGACGATGCCGAAATTGACGGCCTTGGCACGGCTGCGCATCTGCGGCGTGACCTCCTCCACCGGCACGCCAAAGACACGCGCGGCGGTCTCGGCGTGGAAATCCTCGCCCTCGCAGAAGGCGCGGACCAGGTGCTCGTCGCCCGACAGGTGCGCGAGCAGACGCAGCTCGATCTGGGAGTAGTCGCACGCGAGGAAAACGCTGCCCTCTGGCACCGTGAAGGCCTGGCGCACGCGGTGCCCCAGCTCCGAGCGAGTCGGGATGTTTTGCAGGTTGGGGTCGGAGCTGGACAGGCGGCCCGTCGCCGCCACGGTCTGGTTGAGCGTGGTGTGGATACGCCCGTCCGTGCGGATCAGGCTCGGCAGCGCGTCGAGGTAGGTGGACTTGATCTTGGCACGCTCGCGGTAGTCGAGCACGTCGGCCACGATCTTGTGGTCGCGGGCGAGGTCGGCAAGTACCTTGGCGTTGGTCGAGTAGTAGCCGCGCTGGGTCTTTTTGAGTCCCTCCGTCGGCAGGCCCAGCACGTCAAAGAGCACGTGCGACAGCTGCATCGGCGAATCGACGTTGAAGTCCTCGCCCGCCTCCTCGTGGATGCCCCTCACCATCCCGTCGATCTCGGCGCCCAGCTCCGCCGACTGCTCCGCAAAGACGGACGCGTCGGCCGCGAGCCCCGTCCGTTCCATCTGTAGCAGGACGGGCAAAAGCGGCATCTCGAGTTGGGCAAAGAGCCCGGTCGCCCCGTCGTCGGCAAGCCGCTGCACCAAGACGGGCAGCAGCTTGCGAACCCCCACGGCATCGATCGCCGCCTGGGGCAGCCTGTCGGACGCCTCGGGGAACGTCGCCTCGGGCAGATACCTCGCCAGGAGCGCGGGCACACCGTAGTCCCCCTTGTCGGATGCGAGCAGGTAGGCGGCCACGCCCAGGTCGGCGATGCGGGAGGGGTCGATGTCACCGGCCTCCACATCGGCGTGCTCGGCGGAGTCGTAGGGACACACCTCGTGAAGAAGCGCCTTGACGTCTCCCGCGACGAGCCGTCCCCTCCGGACAATGTCGACGAGCGCAGCGTCCGCCTCGGCACCCTCGAAAAGCAGCAGGTCGCGCTCGACGCACAGCCAGAGGCTGTGCCCCGACTCCTCGCCCAGGTCAAGCGAGAGCTGGGCGCCTTTGCCGCCGCCCTTATCGAATGCGGCGGCGACCCACTCCCCCGCGGCGATGGCGTCCGTCAGGGCTTCCTTTGCGGCATCGTCGGTCAGGGGCTTGCCGATCTCGACGACTGCCTCAGCCGACCCTGCGCCAGCACCGCCGAGCGCCACGATTTTCTTTGTGAGAAAGGTGAAACCGAGCGCGGTGAGCGCCTGCTGCACCTCGGCGGGGTCGAAGGTCGGCCATTTGGCGTCGGTCAGCTCCACCTCGATGGGCGCATCCGTGCGGATGGTCGCCACCTTGCGGCTGAGCAGGGCGTCGTCGATGTGGGCGCGGAGATTCTCGCCCATCTTGCCCTTGACCTCGTCGGCATGGGCGATGACCTCGTCGAGACTGCCGTACTGCACGATGAGGGCGCTCGCCTTTTTGGGGCCGATGCCCGGAACGCCGGGGATGTTGTCCGAGGTGTCGCCCTTGAGCCCGTAGAAGTCGGGCACGAGCGCGGGCGTAATGCCGTGGTAGAGGTCCTCGACGGACTCCGGGGTCATGATCTGCACGTCGGACATGCCCTTGTGGGTCGCCACGATGTGAACGTGCTCGGTCGAGAGCTGGTACATGTCACGGTCGCCGGTGATGAGGTACATGTTGTAGCCAGCCGCCTCGCCGCGGCGCGCGAGCGTGCCGAGGATGTCGTCGCCCTCCCAGCCCTCGAGCTCAACGACGGGCACGTCCATCGTGCGCAGGAGCTCCTTCACGCGCGGGAACTGCTTGTGCAGGATCGGGTCCATAGGCGGGCGCTGGGCCTTGTATTGTGGGAGCATCTCCATGCGGACCTTGGGCTTGCCCTTGTCAAAGGCGCAGATGATGCCGTCGGGGTGGAACGTCTCGACCATCTTGATGAACATGCTCAAAAAGCCGAAGATCGCGTTGGTCGGCGTCCCGTCCGGCGCGGTCATCGTGGGCGGTATCGCATGGAAGGCGCGGTGCATCAGCGAGTTGCCGTCGATCACGGCGATCACATGCGGGGCGTCTGTCTCCTGCGTGGCGTCCGTCTTCTGCGCGCTCGCCTGCGACTCGTTCGTCTTATTCGCCGCCTGCGTCTCGGCTTCTCTTACCTGGTTGTCATCGGACATGGGGCTCCAATCCGCTCTTTTGTCTTCGCATCCATTCTAACCGCTTGGCAGGACACCAAAGCACGATGGGAAGACCAAGGCAATGCGTGGCCGGATTGGACGGGAGACAGGGCGAGGGCACCACCGCGCACGCGGACATCGCGGGCACCAAAGCAAGCGGCACACAGCAAAAGGCCGCCCCCGCGCCTGCGGGAACGGCCTTTGCGGTCTGGTAAGAAGAACTGGACTCGCGCGCTTACACCCAGAAGAGCATCGAGTTGTAGCTCGGGACGGGCCAGTAGTCCTCGGAGCAAATCTCCTCCATCGCGTCGACGTGGGAGCGCAGCTCCTCCATCGCGGGGAGGACCTCCTCGTGGTAGAAGTGGTCCTGCTCGCCGGGATCCTCGATGGCCTGGGCCGCGGCGTTCTTGTCGTAGAGCGTCTTGGTGGCATCGGCGATCGCCGTGATACCGTCGGTGATGACCTGGATGGTCTCCTTCTCAGCGGGGCTCGTGATACCGAGCTCGGCCTTGGCGGCGACAGACGTCGCGAGGTCGCCTGAGAACTGCGTCAGCGCGGGCAGGTACATCTTGCGCGCCATCGCGACCATGGTGTTGGCCTCGATGTTGATGAGCTTGGCGTACTGCTCGGCCGCGGCGATGTAGCGGGCGCGGACCTCGGCCTCGTTCAGGACGCTGTAGCGGCCGAAGAAGGCGATGTTCTGCGGCTTGATCAGGCTCGGCAGCGCCTCGGCGGTCGACTTGAGGTTGGGCAGGCCGCGCTTCTCGGCCTCGTCCATCCACTCGTCGGCATAGCCGTTGCCCTCGAAGATCACACGCTGGTGCTCACGCAGGGTCTTCTTGACCCAGGCCAGGGCATGCTCGACGAACTTGTCGGCCGGCACGCGCTCGAGGTCGTTGGCAAAGCGGTCGCACTGCTCGGCCACGGCGGTGTTGAGCACCACGTTGGGGTCGGACAGGTTCTGCTGGCTGCCGCACATACGGAACTCGAACTTGTTGCCCGTGAAGGCAAAGGGCGAGGTACGGTTGCGGTCCGTGTTGTCGCGGAAGATGTTGGGGAGTGCGGGGACGCCCAGGTCCATCTCGTCGCGGCCGGGGGTACGGACGGAACGGTCGTTGATGAGGGCGTCGACGACCGGCGAGAGCTCGTCGCCCAGGAAGATCGAGATGACCGCGGGAGGCGCCTCGTTGGCACCCAGACGGTGGTCGTTGCCGGCGGAGGCGACGCTGGCGCGCAGCAGGTCGGCGTGCTCGTCGACGGCTGCGACGAGGAAGGACAGGAAGACGAGGAACTGCAGGTTGTCCTCGGGCTCGTCACCCGGCTCGAGCAGGTTCTGGTCGTCGGCGGACAGCGACCAGTTGTCGTGCTTGCCGGAGCCGTTCACGTACTCAAAGGGCTTCTCGTGCTGCAGGCAGGCCAGGCCGTGGTGGGTCGCGAGGAGCTTGAGCTTCTCCATCGTCAGCAGGTTGTCGTCGATCGCCAGCGAGCCCTGCTCAAAGATCGGGGCGAGCTCGTGCTGCGAGGGGGCGACCTCGTTGTGCTTGGTCTTGGCGGGCACGCCCAGCTTCCACAGCTCGTCGTCGACTTCCTTCATAAAGGCGTTGACGGTTGGGCGGATCGCACCGAAGTAGTGCTCCTCGAGCTCCTGGCCCTTGGCGGGGGCGGCGCCGAAGAGGGTGCGGCCGGTCAGCACCAGGTCGGGACGGGCGGCGTAGTCCTCCTCCTTGATGAGGAAGTACTCCTGCTCGGGGCCGCAGGTGGTGATCACACGGCTCGGCTCGTGGCCAAAGAGCTTGAGGACGCGCTTGGCCTCGCGCTCGAGGGCGACCTCGGAGCGCAGAAGCGGGGTCTTCTTGTCCAGCGCCTCGCCCGTGTAAGAGATAAAGGCGGTGGGGATGCAGAGGACCTCGTCCTTGATGAAGGCGGGGCTCATGGGATCCCAGACGGTGTAGCCGCGTGCCTCAAAGGTCGCGCGCAGGCCGCCGGAGGGGAAGCTCGAGGCGTCGGGCTCGCCCTGGACGAGCTCCTTGCCGGAGAAGTTCATCAGGACGGTGCCGTCCTCGCGCGGGTTGATGAAGCTGTCGTGCTTCTCGGAGGTGATGCCCGTCAGCGGCTGGAACCAGTGCGTGAAGTGCGTGGCGCCGTGCTCGAGCGCCCAGTCCTTCATCGCGTGGGCCACCTCGTTGGCGATGTCGATGTCGAGCGGCTCGCCCTCCTTGATGACCTTCATGAGTTTCTTGTACGTCGGCTTCGGCAGACGCTCCTGCATGTCTGCATCGGTAAAGAGCAAGCTCCCGTACTCTTGCGTGACTTTGTCGGTGCTCATTGCTGCCCTTCTCTCGTTGTCCGAACCTATCCGAACTGTCTAAAAAATACCCTTGCTCTGTTTCCACGGAGTGAATGGTACGTTGCTCTCAGAATGCGCGCAAACATTGATATGCCCGCGCACACGCTCCGTGGAGAAGAAACACCAAACAGGAAGAAAAACCAAGCGCCCGCAACGCTGCCTACACCCACTCGAGCGGCCCGTTGACCCGGTCGATCGGCGTCTCGCCGAGCACGCCGGACAGGCAGTTGAGGAAGGCGCGCGACCTGAGCTCCGCGTACGAGTCCTCGGAGAGGTAGGCCGCGTGCGGGGTGATCACGACGTTCTCGAGCCCGATCAGGGGCGATCGGCAGCGCGCCTCGTCGCGGATCACATCGAGGGCCGCCGCGGCGATCGTGCCGTTCTTGAGCGCCTCCGCCAGCGCCTCCTCGTCCACGCAGCCCCCGCGGGCGGTGTTCACGAGGAATGCTGTCGGCTTCATGAGCGCCAGCGTGCGGGCGTTGACGAGGCCCTCGGTCTCCCCCACCAGCGGGCAGTGCAGGCTCACGACGTCCGACATCGCGAAGAGGTCGTCGACCGAGTCGACCTTCTTGCAGCCGTACTCCTCGATGAACTCGCGCTTCTTGGTCGGCGCGTACACGGCCACGTTCATGCCGATGCCGTGCAGCATGGGCACCAGGGCGCGCGCGATGGAGCCGAAATACACGAGGCCCGCGGTCTTGCCGCGCGGGCGCCAGACGGGGTAGCCCGCCATATCGTCCCAGCGGCCCGAGCGCACCAGGCGGTCGCGGTACGACACCTTGCGGTAGAGGTCGCAGATCAGCGACAGGGCGTGCAGCGCGACGTCGTAGGTGCAGTAGCCGGGCACGTTGGTCACAAAGGCACCCGACTCGGTCGCCGCGTCCACGTCGATGTTGTCGTAGCCGATGGACATATCGGCCACGCATTTGAGCTGCGGGTTTTCCTTAAAGACCCACGCGGGCACACTGCCCCACTCCACCACGAGGCCCTCGGTGCCTTTGAGGGAGTCGGGCAGCGGCACGCGGTGCTCGTCGCACGGCACGTCGTACAGCTCGACGTCCGTGATGCCCTTCTCGGCAAGGACCGCACGCTCACCGTCGAGCGGCTTCTCGCTGCAGAGAAATCCGATCTTGTGCACGTTTGCTCCTTTGAGTAGTTGTTACCAGTCGCAAAGACATATGCGGAAAGACAAACGCGGCGCAGGCGTTCCACATCCTGTCCGCGCAAAAAGGCGGGGTGGCGGCACCCGGCAATGATGGGGAGTAGGCCGGGTGCCGCCATGTCGGGGAGGTCAGAGTCCGAGCTCGTCCATCGATTGCTCGAGGATGCCGATGCCCTCGTCGATCACGTCGGCCGTGACGTTGAGCGGCGTGGCGAAGCGCATGCCGTTGCCGTGGACGCCGCAGTTGAGCGTGATCATGTGGTGCTCCAGGGCCTTGGCCTTGACCGCGGTCCAGAGCTCGGGGGCAGGCGTGCCGTCCTCGTGGTCGAACTCGATGGCGCGCATGAGTCCGATGCCGCGGGCGTCGCCCACCACGGGGTGCTTGGCCTGCATCTCCGTCAGCTTGCCGCCCAGGTAGTCGCCCATGGCGTTGACGTTCTCCAGGATGTGCTGGCGCTCGAACTCGTCGAGCACCGCGTTGGCGGCGGCGGCGCACACGGGGTTGCCGCCAAAGGTGCCGCCGTGCATGCCGGGCAGCCACTTGCTCATGATCTCCTCGGTGGAGATGGTGGCGCTCATGGGCATGCCGCCGGCGATGGCCTTGCCGCAGTTCATGACGTCGGGCACCACGCCGAAGTTCTCGCTCGCGAACATCTTGCCCGTACGGCCCCAGCCGGACTGGATCTCGTCGAAGATGAGCAGGATGCCGTACTTGTCGCAGCGCTCGCGCACGCCCTCGACGAAGGACTTGGGGGGCACGAAGTAGCCGCCCTCGCCCTGGACGGGCTCCATGATGATGCCGGCGACCTCGTCAGGCGCGACCAGGTAGGAGAAGAGCTTGTCGATCTCGCCCAGGCAGTAGGCCGAGCGCTGCTCCTCGTCGAAGCCCGCGGGGCAGAGGTCCTTCTGGGGGTACGGGGCGAAGTAGATGCCGGGCACGCCGGGCTGGTAGGTGTGGCGGTACTTGGAGTTGGAGCCCGTCACGGACATGGCGCCCATGGTGCGGCCGTGGAAGGAGCCGGTAAAGGCGATGATGCAGGGGCGCTTGGTGTAGGCACGCACCAGCTTGAGCGAGGCGTCGGTCGCCTCGGCGCCGCCGTTGGCAAAGAGCGTGCAGCCCAGCTCGCCGGGGGCGATCTCGGAGATGCGCTCGGCCAGGCGCAGGGTGCTCGGGAAGTTGACCATGTTGAAGGAGCCGTTGATCAGCTTGTCGACCTGGGCCTTGATGGCGTCCTGCACGGCCTTGTTGCCGTGGCCCAGGGCGTTGACCGCGATGCCGGATACGAAGTCCAGGTACTTGTCGCCGTTGACGTCCCACATGTAGGCGCCCTCGCCGTGGTCGATCACCAGGTCGGTCGACTTTGCCAGAGCCGGGCTCAAGTACTGCTTGTAGTCCTCGAACTTCATTGGCATGGTAAAACCCTCCTTTGTCACCAGCGGCCCCTATTGCCGCGGGTCAATAGACTTGCAAAGACACGCGCTGCGGCTCGCTACCAGCGGTAGCCGCCGTAGTCGTCCCAGAGCGCCTGGAAGGCGGGCAGCGAGGACGACAGCGTCTCGTCGTCGCAGCAGTAGGACAGGCGGACGTACGAGTACGAGCCGAAGTCGTCGGACGGCACGAGCAGCAGGCCGTGCTCAAAAGCCTTGTCCGAAAACGCCTGCTCGTCTTGCTCGAGCGCGCGGATCCACAGGTAAAAGGCCCCGTCCGGTCGCACGACGTCGTAGCCGATGTCGGTCAGGCCGTGGTAGATGATGTGACGCTTGCGGCGGTACTCCTCGATGGGCGCGGGGATGCCGGCGCACCGCTCGATCACGCGCTGCACCAGGCTGCCCATGATGGTGTTGATGGCACGCTGGCCGCCCAGCAGGGCGTCGTAGAGGCGGTCGTGGTTGGTGACGGTGGGCGGCACCAGGATGTAGCCCGCGCGCTCGCCCGGCAGCGACAGCGACTTGGAGTAGCTGTAGCAGACGATGGTGTCCTCGTAGAAGTCGGGCACCCAGGGGTTGACGTGGCCGTCGTAGACGATCTCGCGGTAGGGCTCGTCCGAGATCAGGTAGATGGTGCGGTCCAGCTCCTTCTCCTTCTGTCGGAGCATGTCCGCCAGCTCCTCCAGCACGTCGGACGTGTAGACGGCGCCGGTCGGGTTGTTGGGCGTGTCGATGATCACCGCGCGGGTCGTGGGGCAGATGGCGCGCTCGATCGCCTCGACGTCGGGCTGGAAGGTCACGGGTCGGGTGTCGACCGCCACGCAATGGCAGTGCCACGCCTGGATGTACATGCGGTACTCGGGGAAATACGGGGCGAGCACGATCACGTCCTCGCCCGCGTTGGTGATGGCCGCGATGGTCGCGGAGATCGCGCCCGCCGCGCCGGCGGTCAAGATCAGGTCGTCCTCGTCGTAGCGGCGGCTCTCGTGCCCGAAGCGCTTGTTGAGGTTGCGCGCGATGGCACGGCGCACGCTCGGCAGGCCGTTGTTGGCCGTATAGCCATGGATTTCGTGCGAGGTCATGGTCGCCAGCGTGTCCTCGATCGCCTCCTGCACCGCGTCGGGCGCCGGCACGTACGGGTCCCCGATCGAGAAATCCCAGATGTCGGTCACACCCTGCTGCTGCAGCGCCATGCTCTTCTCAAAGAGCACGCGGATCGCCGACTTGCCGGCCCCGAACTCATACATGCTCGAATTGATGCCGTCTGCCATACGCACCTCCCCATCGAGGCACCCGCCGGCCCCCTCGCGGGGTCCTGTGCGGTCGCTCGTCCATGTGTACTGACAGGAGTGATGCTAGGCGGCAAAAGTTACGCCGAGGCGAATCACTTTGTTACGCGCATGCTTCGGAATGGGCAACGTTTGATGTTGCGCCGTGCGTCCGTCCTGCTAGGCGTCTTGCGGCATACGCGGGGTGTACCCGGGCAGGAATTTCTCGACCGCAAAGTCGTCGGGGATCGCGACCGGGTAGTCGCCGGTAAAGCACGCGGTGCAGTAGCCCGTCTTGGGCGCGCTGGCCACGAGCCCCTCCACAGAGAGGTACGCGAGCGAGTCCGCGCCGATGTGCTGGCGGATCTCCTCGACGTCCTTGTGCGCGGCGATGAGCTGGTCCTGGACGCCCGTGTCGATGCCGTAGAAGCAGGGCCAGACGACCTTGGGCGAGGCGGAGCGCACGTGGACCTCGGCGGCGCCGGCGTCGCGCAGCATCTGCACGATCTGCTTGGACGTCGTGCCGCGCACGATGGAGTCGTCCACCATGCAGATGCGCTTGCCCCGGATGTTGTCGGGCAGCGGGTTGAGCTTGAGGCGCACGCCCATCTGGCGCAGCTCCTGCGTGGGCTGGATGAAGGTGCGCGCGACATAGCGGTTCTTCACGAAGCCCTCGCCGTAGGGCACGCCCAGCTCCTGGGCAAAGCCCTCGGCCGCGGGACGACCGGAGTCGGGCACGTCGATCACCAGGTCGACGTCGCACGGGGCCTCCTGCGCGAGGCGGCGCCCCGACTCGAAGCGCACCGCGTAGAAAGACGAGCCGTCCTTCACGGAGTCGGGACGGGAGAAATACACGTCCTCAAAGATGCAGTTGGCGCACCGGCGCGCCGGCAGGCCGTGCTGGCTCGAAATGCCGTCCTCGGAGATGCGGACGATCTCGCCGGGCTGGATCTCGCGCACAAAGCGGGCGCCGATGATATCGAAGGCGCAGGTCTCGCTCGCGACGACCCAGTCCTGGTCCTTGCTCGTGCCGAGCCTGCCGAGCATGAGGGGACGGATGCCGTTGGGGTCACGGAAGGCGTAGAGGGCGTTCTCGCGCAGCAGCGTCATCGCGTAACCGCCCTCGATCTCCTGCATGGCACGGGCGATGCCGTCGCGCAGGCGCCGCGACTGGCGGGTGTAGTAACCGATCAGCCGCGCGGCGACCTCGGAGTCGGTATTGGAGTGAAAGGGCTCGCCAAGCTCCACCAGGCGCTCGCGCAGCCGGTCGGAGTTGACGAGCGTGCCGTTGTGGGCGAGCGCGATGGCGGTCTTGTCGATGGCGGAGACGTGCGGCTGCGCGGCCTCCCAGCTCTTGGCGCCCGAGGTGCCGTAGCGCACGTGCCCGATCGCGACGCGGCCGGGCATTGCCGTCAGGTCGGCGTCGGAGAAGACCTGGCTCACGAGGCCGAGGTCCTTGCGGACGAGCACCTCCTGGCCGTCGCCGACGGCGATGCCTGCGGACTCCTGCCCGCGGTGCTGCAGGGCACGCAGGGCGTAGTAGGTCAGACGGGCGACGTCACGGTCCGGAGCCCAGATACCAAAGACACCGCACTCCTCGTGAAGATTTTCCGCCATGCGCTTTGCCCCCTATTCGGCGTTGCCGCGCCGCGATCCCGTCGCGCGACAGGATGACAAGATTGATGCATCCACTCAAAGAAGTATGAGGATACGACATTTCTAGCGCATGTCCTACGTTTCCATTCTGAAAACGGCGGGGCACACGTTTTTTTCAATAGATTCACCGCACGTATTTCGGGTCGCGCGAACCACAAAAATCGTTCGTAGTCACTGTCCGATTATTGGGAAAATGCGGTCGGACCGCCGACCGCTCGTGATAGGGGGTCACGCCATGACATTGCATGACGACCGCTTTGCGTCGAAACTCCCGCCAGCGTCCGACGCCGCGGACGCCCGACGCACCGGCGGCTTGTACAGGGAGGAATTCGACCACGACGCCTGCGGCATCGGCGTCATCGCCCACCTCAAGGGCGTCCGCAGCCACGCGATCGTCGACGACGCGCTCTCCGTCCTCGTCAACCTCGAGCACCGCGGCGGTCGCGGCCTGGAGCGCAACACGGGCGACGGCGCCGGCATCCTCTTCCAGATACCGCACCGCTTCTTCCACAAGGAGGCGCAGCGCTACGGCACCCTGCTGCCGCGCGAGGGCAACTACGGCGTCGCAATGCTCTTCCTCCCGCAGGACAACGAGGGCATCCGTGCCGCACAGCAGGTCTTCGAGACCGTCTGCGCAGAGCGCGGCGTGCCCCTGCTTTTCTGGCGCAGCGTGCCGTGCGACCCGCGAGACCTGGGTCAGACCGCGCTCGACTGCATGCCCACCATCAAGCAGGCCTTCCTCGGCCGCCCCGACCAGGTAGCGTCCGGCGACGCCTTTGAGCGCTGCCTGTACCTCACGCGCCGCGCGATCGAGAAGCGCGCCGCGGCTGAGCCGGCGCTGGCGGGCAAGATCTTTTACGTGTGCTCGATGAGCTCGCGGACCATCGTCTACAAGGGCATGCTGGTCTCCACCCAGATGCGCCGCTTCTACGTGGACCTCGCGGACGCCGCGGTGGAGTCCTCGCTCGCCCTCGTGCACTCGCGCTACTCCACCAACACCACGCCCAGCTGGGAGCGCGCGCACCCCAACCGCCTGCTCATCCACAATGGCGAGATCAACACGCTGCGCGGCAACGTCAACTGGGTCCGCGCGCGCGAGCGCGACCTCTACTCCCCCAGCCTGGGCGGAGCCATGACCGAGGCGCTGCCGATCATCAACCGCGAGGGCTCCGACTCCGCCATCCTCGACAACGTGCTCGAGTTCATGGTGATGAACGGCCGCCCGCTCTCCCGCGCCGTCAGCATGCTGCTGCCCGAGCCGTGGGACCACAATAAACAGCTCAGCGAGACGCGCCGCGCCTTCGACGAGTACCAGTCGTTCCTGACCGAGCCCTGGGACGGTCCCGCCGCGATCGCCTACACCGACGGACGCCACACCGGCGCCGCGCTCGACCGCAACGGCCTGCGCCCCGCACGCTACTACCTGACCCGCGACGACCGCCTGATCCTCGCATCCGAGACCGGCGCGCTCGACATCCCCGCCTCCCAGCTGCTGGTCTCCGGCTCGCTCGGGCCCGGCGAGATGCTCCTTGTGGACCCCGACCAGGGCCGCGTGATCTGGAACGACGAGATCCGCGACGCCTACGCCGCCGAAAAGCCCTACCGCGACTGGCTCGACCAGGAGGTCGTCGACCTGAGCGACATCGCCGCAAAGACGGACGCTCCCGTCGCGGAGCCCGACGATGAGGTTCCCGAGACCCAGCGCCTGGCGCGCCACGGCTACCACTACGACGACGTCGACGAGGTCGTCCGCACGATGGCCGAGTCCGGCAAAGCGCCGCTCGCCTCCATGGGCGCCGACCAGCCGCTGCCCGTGCTCTCGACGCACCCGCAGTCCTTCTACGGCTACTTCAACCAGCGCTTCGCCCAGGTCACCAACCCGCCCGTCGACGCCCTGCGCGAGAGCTTCCAGACGTCGACCCAGCTCACGCTCGGCACGCACGGCAACGTCCTCGAGGACAGCCGCAGCAACTGCCGCCTGCTGCGCCTCGCGACGCCGATCCTCGACGCGGACGAGTTTGCCGGCATCAGCGCGCTCAACCGCGTCGGCCTGCGCTCCCAGACGTTTACCTGCACCTTCGATCGCAAGGGCGGGTCGCTCGAACAGGCGCTCGACACCCTGTGCGCCGAGGTCGAGGCGGCGGTGCGCGACGGTATCAACATCGTGATCCTCACCGACCGTGCGGCCGAAGGCCAGGTGCCCATCCCGAGCCTGCTGTCCCTCGGGGCCGTCCACAACCACCTGCTCCGCTGCAACTTGCGTATGCGCGCCGATATCGTCGTTGAGACGGGCGACGCCATCTCCCCGCACGACTTCGCCGCGCTGATCGGCTACTCCGCCTCGGGCATCTATCCCTATCTCGCCCACGCCTGCATCGCCAGCCTCGCCGAGAGGGGCGCCCTCGCCGTGTCCGCCGAGGAGGGCATCGCCAATTACAATACCGCGGTCGTCAACGGCGTCGTGGCAGTCGCCTCCAAGATGGGCATCTCCACGCTGCAGGGCTACCACGCCGCGCAGGTCTTCGAGGCGGTGGGCCTCTCCGAGGAGGTCGTCGACCGGTACTTCACCAATACGACCAGCCGTCTGGGCGGCCTCTCGATCACCGACATCCAGCGTGCGCTCAACGAGCGCTACGATGCAGCGCTTGCCCTCTACCGGACGCCTGCCCCCGACCAGCTGCCCAGCAGCGGCCTCACCAAGTGGCGCCCCCTGGGCGGCGAGGAGCACATGATCGACCCGCAGACCATCTACCTGCTGCAAAAGGCGGTCCGCGAGGACGACTACGAGACCTTCAAGCTCTACAGCGAGCACCTGCACCCGGAAGGGCGCGCGATCGTCCTGCGCGACCTGCTGGAGCTCGTGCCCGCCCCGACGGGCCCCGTGCCCCTCGACGAGGTCGAGCCCGCCTCTGAGATCGTCAAGCGCTTCAACACCGGCGCCATGAGCTACGGCGCCATCTCCGAGGAGGCGCACGAGTGCCTCGCCATCGCGATGAACCGCATCGGAGGCCGCTCCAACACCGGCGAGGGCGGCGAGGACCCCGTGCGCGAGATCACGCGCGCCAACGGCGATTCCGCCAATTCGGCGATCAAGCAGGTCGCCTCGGGCCGCTTCGGCGTGACGAGCCGCTACCTCTCCTCCGCCATCGAGATCCAGATCAAGATGGCGCAGGGCGCCAAGCCCGGCGAGGGCGGCCACCTGCCCGGCAAGAAAGTCTTCCCCTGGGTCGCCAAGGTGCGCCACTCCACGCCCGGCGTCGGCCTGATCAGCCCCCCGCCCCACCACGACATCTACTCGATCGAGGACCTGGCCGAGCTCATCTTTGACCTCAAGAACGCCAACCCCGACGCGCGCATCTCCGTCAAGCTCGTCTCCGAGACCGGCGTGGGCACCATCGCCACCGGCGTCGCAAAGGGCGGCGCGGCCAAGATCACCATCTCCGGCGCCAACGGCGGCACCGGCGCCGCGCCGCGCGACTCTATCTACCACGCGGGCCTGCCGCTGGAGCTGGGCCTCGCCGAGACGCAGCAGACCCTGCTGTCCAACGGCTTGCGCTCGCGCGTGGTGCTGGAGGCGGACGGCAAGCTCATGGACGGCCGCGACGTCGCGGTCGCTGCCCTGCTGGGCGCCGAGGAGTTCGGCTTTGCCACGGCACCCCTGATCGCCCTCGGCTGCCTCATGCAGCGCGACTGCCAGAAAAACACCTGCCCCGTCGGCATCTGCACGCAGAACGCCTGCCTGCGCGAGCGTTTCTCCGGCAAGCCCGAGCACGTGGTCAACTACATGTATTTCGTGGCCGAGGAGCTACGCGAGTACATGGCGCAGCTCGGTTTCCGCACCGTCGACGAGATGATCGGCCACCCGGAGTGCCTGCGTCAGCGCACGCTGCCCGGCGTGTGGAAGGCCAACACCCTCGACCTGTCCCCGCTGCTCTACAGCGCGACCAACCAGTACGGCCGCGATGTGCCGGGCGCCGCGGGCAAGCACTACCTGCCCGAGATGGGCGTCGACGCCGAGCTCGACCGCACGCTCGACGGCACGCTGCTCATCCCCTACACGGAAGAGGCACGCAAGCACCTCCAGCCGATCCGCTTCAGCGTGGACATCTCAAATGTCAACCGCTGCGTCGGCACGATGCTGGGCGCCGCCATCACCAAGGCGCACCCAGGCGGACTGCCCGAGGGCTCGATCCAGATCGACTGCAACGGCAGCGCCGGCCAGAGCCTGGGCGCCTTCCTGCCCGCCGGCGTCACGATCAACGTCTCGGGCGACGCCAACGACTACATGGGCAAGGGCCTGTCCGGCGGCATCATCACCGTGGCGCCCGCGCCTGGTGCGACCTACAAGTTCGACGAGAACGTGGTCGCCGGCAATGTCGCGTTCTACGGCGCGACCTCGGGCCGCGGCTTCATCAACGGCCTGGCCGGCCAGCGCTTCGCCGTCCGCAACTCCGGCGCGACCCTCGTGGTCGAGGGCGTCGGCAACAACGGCTGCGAGTACATGACCGGTGGCGTCGTGGTGATCCTCGGCGAGGTCGGCCAGAACTTCGCCGCGGGCATGAGCGGCGGCGTCGCCTTTGTCTACGACCCGCTCAAGTCCCTCGACTCCCGCGTCAACCACGACATGGTCGAGCTCATGAAGCCCACCGACGCCGAACTCGAGCAGGTGCGCCGGCTCATCGAGGAGCACGTCAGCCGCACCAAGAGCCCGCGCGGCATCAGGCTGCTCTACCAGTTCGGGGACGTGCGCCGCGACTTCGTGAAGGTCATCTCGCCCGAGTACCGCGCCATCGTCGAAAAGAACCAGCCCGCCCAGGCGGCCAACAACTGAGAGGAGGACGACCATGGGAAAAGTAGGAGCCTATCTTGAAGTCGAGCGCCACGCTCACGGCGAGCGCCCGTGGGACCAGACCGTCCGTGACTACCGCGAGTTCGCCCTCCCTCTCACGGAAGACGAACAGCGCGAACAGGCCAGCCGCTGCATGATGTGCGGCGTCGCCTTCTGCCAGTTCGGTGCTTCGTTCGGCCGCGCCCGCACGTCCGGCTGCCCGCTGCACAACCTCATTCCCGAGTGGAACGACCTGCTGTACCGGGGCCAGTGGCGCGACGCCTGGGAGCGGCTCTCCCTGACGAGCCCCTTCCCCGAGATCACCGGCCGTATCTGCCCGGCGCTTTGCGAGAGTGCCTGCAACCTGGGCAAACACGACGGGCCGACCACCATCAAGGACAACGAGCGCGCCATCGCCGAGCACGCCTTCGCCGAGGGCTGGGTCAAGCCCTACGCCCGTCCCGCGGAGGATGCGCCGCGTGTCGCGGTCGTCGGTTCGGGTCCCGCGGGCCTCGCCTGCGCCAACGAGCTCGCCCGCTGCGGCGTCGCCGTCACCGTCTTTGAGCGCGCCGACCGGCCCGGCGGCCTGCTGATGTACGGCATCCCCGCGATGAAGCTCCCCAAGGAGGTCATCGACCGCCGTGTCGACCTCCTGCGCCAGAGCGGCGTGGAGTTCGTGCTCAACGCGGACGTCCGCACGGACAAGGTCCGCGCGCGCCTGGCCGACTTCGACTACATCGTGCTCGCCACAGGCGCCCGCCAGGCACGCCAGCTCAAGGTGCCGGGTGCCGACATGGCCGGCGTCGTCTACGCCGTCGACTATCTGACCGAATCCACAAAGGCCCTGCTCGACGGGTCGCCCGTCCACACCGCCAAGGGCCTCGACGTCGTCGTGATCGGCGGCGGAGACACCGGAACCGACTGCGTCGCGACCGCCCTGCGCCAAGGCGCCAAGAGCGTCCGCCAGTTTGAGTTCCTGCCCGAGCCGGGCCGCACGCGCGAGGCCGTCGGCAACCCCTGGCCCGAGTACCCCGTGGTCCGCAAGGACGACTACGGCCAGCTCGAGGCCGCAGCGCGCGACGGTGCCGACCCGCGCACCTGGGCGGCCGACACGCGCGAGATCCGCGGCGAGGGCGGGCACGTGAGCAGCATCCTCGTGGCGCACCTCGACTGGAGCGACGGCTCGCCCCAGCGCATCGAGGGTTCCGAAGAAGTCGTTCCCGCCCAGCTCGTGCTGATCGCGATGGGCTTCACCGGGGCCGAGGCGGATACGGTTGCCGCAATCGACGGCATCGATGTCCCCCATGCGCTCTGCGGCGACTGCAGGGGCAGGTCCTCGCTCGTCGTCAACGCGATCGCCAGCGGCGTCGAATGCGCGCAGGAGGTCCTTGCCACCTTCGACCGCTAGTCTTCCCGCCGGCAACGCACCTCACCGACCGGTACTCCATACGTTCGACATACGCCAGCTCGGCCCGGTTTTTCGCATATCGCCGGCCAGCTGGCGTTTTTTTACGCTCTGGTTTGGGGCGTCCCCGTGCGTAAGGGTTTCGTTAGGGTTCTTCAGAACAATTGAATATGGGTTTACTGAGACGGCCGTTACAGAGGGATATCATCATTTAGTTGCGACAAATACCCAACGTTGCTGATACCGAAAGAATGGCTTTATGTCCGTTACTGCTCTGCTTGTTCTTGTATGTGTCGTTGCCTGCTACGTCCTGTCAGTCAAACAGCCCGGCAGGTTCCGCTGGCTTCCCGAGGGACCCACGCGCAGTTCGTGGGCGTGGAGTATCTTCTTCACCGCACTGCTTGTCTTCCTAGGCGTGTATAGCGCGGCCGGTCTCGTGGATGCGGACGTCCCCTCCGCCATCATTTCCTCAATCGCGCTGGGCGTCTGCGCCGTCGCCGAGCTATGGAACGGCCGCGTCCGCGCCACGCTCTCGGACCTCCCCAGGCCGTGGCCCCTCGTCGCCGAGGCGCTCATCCTGCTGGTCGGCTCCTATCTCACCTTTGTCGCGATCGAGCTGCCCTCCAACCCGTACATGACGAGCTTCTGGTGGGAGGGCCTGCTTTTCGAGATCGCGATCATCCTCATCGTGATGACCATCCTGCACTTCGTGTTCCAGCGCTCGGGGCTCGGCGCCGCCATCGCCGCCGTCCTCTTCGAGGTCGCCGGCATCGCCGAGTACTTCGTCGTGACCTTCAAGGACGCGCCGATCATGGCGAGCGACATCCTCTCGCTGGGCACCGCCGCGACCGTCGCAGGCGGCTACACCTATACCCTGAGCACTCAGGCCATCACGTCGATCGCGCTGGTCAGCGCCGTGGTCGTGCTGCTCTCGTTCACCCCCGTCCCCCGAAGGGGCGAGCACCGCGGCCGTACCGTCGCCGCCAATATCGGCGTCGCGCTCGCCATGGTGGCCGCCGTCTCGGCCGGCTGCCTCACCATCGACTTTGCCCGCGACTTCAATATCGTCTTCAACGCGTGGATCCCCCTCACGAGCTACTACCGCGAGGGCTTCGTCTCCTCCTTTGTGACCCAGGTCCAGTCCTTCAGGCCCCAGCAGCCCAAGGACTACTCCAACGAGGAGGCCGAGTCGATGCTGGACAAGTACGCGGCCGAGTACGACCAGACCATCGGTGCGCAGGACAGCCGCACGGCAGCCGTCGACCAATGGAACGAGGAGCCGCCCTGCGTCGTCGTGGTGATGAACGAGTCCTTCGCAGACCTCTCCATCTACGACGACCTCGCCGGCACCTACGAGGGCCCCCAGTGGTTCAATAGCTTCGACGGCGCGCTCGCCAAGGGCACCCTGTACGTCTCCCCCTACGGCGGCGGCACCTGCAATTCCGAGTGGGAGTTCCTCACCGGCGCCTCCATGGGCTTTATGGGCTCGGGCGTCTACCCCTACATGGTCTACGACATGAACGGCGTCGAGAACCTCGCGGCGACTTTCAAGTCCATGGGATACAGCACGACCGCCATGCACCCCAACCTGGCGACCAACTGGTACCGCAACGTGGTCTACCCCACCTTTGGCTTCGACCAGTTCCTCGACCTCTCCGACTTCACCGGCGCCGAGCGCTACCGCAACATGGTGAGCGACAAGGCGACCTACGACAAGATCATCGATCAGCTCAAGAGCAGCGACGACCCGCAGTTCATCTTCGACGTCACGATGCAGAACCACGGCGGCTACGACACCGGCGTCCTTTCCCCCGACCTTGTCACCCAGCGCACAGTGGTCGACTACGACAACCCCGAGCTCGACGAATACCTAGCCCTGATCGACATCTCCGACAAGGCGCTCGGGGACTTCGTCGACGAGCTCTGCCAGCTCGACCGCCGCGTGGTCCTGGTCTTCTTTGGCGATCACCAGCCGTCTATCGCCTCGTTCTACAACAACTGGCTCATGACCAGCGATCCCGATGACATCACGCACGAGGAGCGCGCCCGCACGACCGACTACATGATCTACGCCAACTACGACGTCGCCGGCACGCAGACCACGGGCGACAAGACGGACATGAGCACCAACTTCCTGGCGGCGGACATGATGAACATGGTCGGCGCCCCGCTCACCGACTACCAAAAGGCGGAGCTCGTGATGCACAACACCAACATGCCGCTGCTCAACCTGCTCGGCTACCAGGACTCCCACGGCGCGTGGTACCCGATCGACAGCAAGGAGGACTCGGGCGCGTCGCTGCAGCGTGACGACCTCCAGTACCTCCAGTACCACCAGCTCTTTGCCGACGGCGTGCACTACCAGACGGGCGCCGGCTACTCCGGTACCGTGTTCGGGCGTCTGCAGTAGGCTGTAGCCGCCTGCAAGGCAGTACCTATCGATTCCAAAAACCTCGCTGCCGACAGGGTCGCAGCGAGGTTTTTGCCGTCGGGGCGCTATTTCGGCGCACTATACTTATCCCTGTCATTCAGGTGGACCCACCTCGCTACCGACCCGCCGGGAGGCATCATGCCCGCGATCATCACGCACCATCTCTTTGGGGAGGACGCCGCGCGCCGGCTCCCCGCCGGTATCCTCCAGGATGAAGAAGAACTTCTCGCCTTCCTGCTGGGCAACCAGGGTCCCGACCCCTATTTCTCCGCGTTCTCCACCTTGCCCGAGCGCGCCGGCAACTGCCATGCCCTCGCCGGCAGCATGCACGAGGGCCGCTGCGTCGACGCCCTCTGGGCGATACGCGACGCCGTGAGCCATCTGCCCGCCGACGACGCGCGCATCGGCCGCGCCTTTGCCTTGGGGTTCATCGGGCACTATGCGCTCGACAGCAGCGCGCATCCCTTTGTCTACGCGCAGCAGGGCGCCCTGATCGCGGCGAACGACGCACTCGTCGGCGCCGAGAGCGAGGTCCATGCCGTCATAGAGAGCGACATCGACGTCTGGACGCTCAAACAGCTCCGCGACCTGACCGTCGCGGACGTGTCCACGGCTTCCTTCCTGGCCCGCACCGACCGCATCGCGCGCGTCGCAGGTGCCCTGCTCGCACAGGTGGCACTGCAGGTCTACGACCTGCCGGTAGGTGTCGGCGAGTACGCCGGGGCGGTTGCCGACTACGAGTTTATGTACCGCTGCATCGACCCTGCCGGGCGTCCGATGCAGCGCCTCGCCGCACGTGCCGAGCACATCGTGCGCCGCCACTCCTACACGGCGTCGCTGTCGCACCACATCGAGGTCGACAACAGCTGCCCGACCATCAACCTCCGTCGATATCCCTGGCAGGACCCCGCGACCGGCGAGACCAGGTACGAGAGCTTCCCCGACCTCTACCACGACAGCCTGGACCTCTGGGTGGACCTCGCCCGCCTCTTCTCGACGGACGACCGGTATGGCTTCGAGCGCGCCTCCCGCGGCATCAACTACAACGGGATGCCCGACGAGGGATAAGTCACCGTCTGAGGCACTAGAGTCCCAGGAACGCCTTCACGCCGATGCCGATCAGCACGAGGCCGCCGACCACCTCGGCCCGGTCGCCCAGCAGGCGCCCGAGCCTTTTGCCGAGGAAGATGGCGATCACGCAGCACACCGCGGTCGTCAGACCGATGACCGAGACCGAAAAGATCAGGTTGACGTTCTGCGCGCGCAGGCTCACGCCGACGGCGAAGGCGTCGATCGCCGTGGCGATCGCCTGAAAGACGAGCGTGCCGATCGTGAGCCGCTGGTCGGCGCGGGCTGCGGCGACCTCCTCGGCCTGCCCGTGCATGGCGGCGCGCAGCGCGCCGATGCCCTCGCGGACCATGTTGCCGCCGATCACGCCGAGGATGAGCAGGGTCACGATGCCTGCGTATTTCTCGATGAAGCTTGCGGCGACGCTGCCCAGGAAGTAGCCGAGCAGGGGCATGAGCGCCTGAAACGCACCAAAGAAGACCGGCATCAGCAGCAGCCTGCGACGACGCTCGCTGGCATAGACAAAGGTATTGGATATCGTGACCGAGAAGGCGTCTGCGGACAGGGCCAGGCCCAGTAGCAGAATCTCAACAAGCGTCATGTGACCTCTCCCCTATCAGCGGCGGCACAACGTTGTGAATTGTAGCGAATGGGCCACGGGCGCCCCGTTCGTCTTCCCGCGCGGCCGGCTATGCCGACAGGACCGACATATCTCCCGCCAGCACCGCGTCGAGCGCCGCCTCGTCTATCACGGGCACACCCAGCTGCTCCGCCTTTGTCAGCTTGGAGCCCGCGGCCTCGCCTGCCACGACATAGCTCGTCTTCTTTGAGACGGAGCCGGAGACCTTGGCGCCGAGGGCCTGCAGGGCGGCCTTGGCCTCGTTGCGCGTGTGGCCGGTCAGGGTACCCGTGAGCACGAAGGTCATCCCGGCGAGCGTCTGGGGCTGGCTCGTGTCCGGCCGCTCCTCCTCGAGGACGACCCCCGCCTCGCGCAGGCGCTCGAGCACGGCGACGTTCTTCTCGATCGAGAAGAACTCGCGCACCGACGCCGCGATCTTGGGACCGATGCCGTCGACCTCCGCGATATCCTCCTCACTCGCCTGCATGAGGGCCTCGAGCGTGCCGAAATGCAGGGCGAGCAGGCGGGCGACGTTGGCACCGACGTGGCGGATGCCCAGGCCGAAGAGGACGCGGGCCAGACCGCGCTGCTTGGACTCCTCCACCTGCGCCATGATCTTGCTCGCGATCGTACGACCGACCACGATCGCGTCGCCCGCGTCGTGATCCTTGGTCATCGTCTCGTAGGTGCGGCCGGTCGAGACGCCGGCGAGCTGGTCGACCGTCAGGCGGTCGTAGTAATCCGCCACATCGCTCAAGAGCCCCTGCTCCACCATGCGGCCGACGATCTCGTCGCCCAGTCCGTCGATGTCCATGGCACCGCGGCTGCCCCAGTGGAGCAGGCGCTCGGTGGCCTGCGCCGGGCAGTCGATCGAGACGCAGCGGTAGGCGACCTCGCCCTCCTCGCGGACGACGGGGCTGCCGCAGCTCGGGCAGACGGTCGGCATCTCGAAGTCCACGGAGTCGGCCGGGCGCAGCTCGGGCACGTGCCCCACGACCTCGGGAATCACGTCGCCCGCCTTGTGGACGACGATGGTGTCGCCCACGCGCACGTCGCGGCGGCGCACCTCGTCGATGTTGTGCAGCGTGGCGCGCGCGATGGTGGAGCCCGCGACCACGACGGGGTCGAACTCGGCGACCGGCGTCAGCACGCCCGTGCGGCCCACCTGGATGCGGATCTCGCGCAGCACGGTGCGCTTTTCTTCCGGCGGGAACTTGAAGGCGATGGACCAGCGCGGCGCACGGGCGGTTGCGCCCAGCGCGTTCTGGCTGGCCAGCGAGTCGACCTTCACGACGACTCCGTCGATATCGTAGTCGAGGTCCTCGCGGTGCGCGAGGGCGCGGGCGCAGTAGTCGTGCACCTCGGCGGCGGACAGGCAGCGGCGCGCGTGCTCGTTGACGGAGAAACCGCAGGCGCGCAGCCAGTCGAGGAACTCCGCCTGGGTCGTCACGTCGAGCGGGTCCTCGTCAGCGACGGCGTAGATAAAGGTCGCGAGGTCGCGGTGGGCCGTGACGGCCGGGTCCTTCTGCCGCAGGCTGCCGGCGGCGGCGTTGCGCGGGTTGGCGAAGGGCTGCTGGCCCGCCGCGTCGGCGTCCTCGTTGAGGCGGACGAAGGAGTGCTTGGGCATGTACACCTCGCCGCGGACCTCCACGGACTGCCCGAGGCCGCCGTCGACGATGTGGGCGAGGCCCGCCTGCGCGAGGGTGCGCGGCACGTCTTTGATGGTGAGCACGTTTGCCGTGACGTCCTCGCCCGTGGTGCCGTCGCCGCGCGTGGCCGCGCGGATCAGCTGGCCGTCACGGTACGTGAGGGCCACGCCGAGGCCGTCGATCTTGAGCTCGCAGGTGAAGGCGACGGGGCGCGTGTCGCTGCCGCCCAGCGCCTCGGTCGTGCGGGCCAGCCACTCGTCGAGCTCGCCCAGGTCCATCGCGTCGTCGATCGAGTACATGCGGCGGGCGTGCGTGACCGGCGTGAACTGCCTGTCCACATAGCCGCCGATGCGCTGGGTGTAGGAGTTGGGGGTGACCAGCTCGGGATAGTCGCGCTCGATGCCCTGCAACTCTACCAGGTAGCGGTCGAACTGGGCGTCGGTCATCTCAGGCGCATCGAGGGCGTAGTACTGGTAGGCCGCGCGGTCGAGGATCCGGCGCAGCTCGGTCGCCCGACGGGCTGCCCGCTCGAGCGGGGTCAAAGCCGCAGCAAAGCCATCCGCCGTGGAAGGGTCGCCCTCCGGCACCAGCTCCCCCTGCCCGTCGAATCCGAAAAGCGTACCCTGTCCCTCTGCCTCAGCCATGCGTTCTCCCTTGTCGTGTCGCCCATCAAGGGTACCGCAACTTTGCCCCTGCCCCGCCACTCGCCCCGAAATAGTGTCGGGGCTCTGGGTCCTTGTCTTCGGTGACGGCCGTACGGCGCTATTCGAAACAGTCCCCGAGCACATTCAGGGCGAGCTCGGTGTAGGCATCCGGGTCGTAGAAGTAGCTCCATCCGCAAATCTCGACCGACACGTTGTACGGGTAGCCGGCATCCGCCAACGCAGACAGGTAGTCCGCCAGCGGAAGCTCCCCGCACCCGATGCCCACATGCCCCTCGGATTCTCTTCCCGGGACGATCTTCTCGCGAAACGGTGCCCTGCCCAGATCGCGTTCGCAGAGCTTGGTGTCTCCCAGGTGCACATGCCAGAGCCTGTCCCCCAGGATGTCGATGGCGCGCGCGATGTCCCCCTCGTCATACATGGCCAGCTGGACGGTGTCGATCATCCCGCCCAGACAGGGATGGTTCACCTCGTCGATGATCTCGGCCTGCTGCCAGGTGGCGTTCACGTGGGACGACTCGTCGAAGCTCTGGGTCTCGAGCACGAGCTTGACCTGGTACTTCTCGGCGACCTCGACCAGCTGCGATATCGAGTCGATACTGCGCCTCTTGCCCTCGGCGGGATCCTCGTCGAGGTAGGCGGTGCCGGGGCAGAGCAGCACGCGCGGGCAGCCCAGGGCATCGGCACAGCGGATCGCGTCTGCCATGTAGGCGACCGACGCCGCGCGACGCCGATCATCGCGGGCGGCGATGTTGTAGGGGAACGCATTTTGCTCGGGGCAAAGACAAGCCACCCTGCCGATGCCCGCCCCGCGAAGCATCCCCGCCATCTCGCGTGCCCGGTCCACGCCGTCACCCGACACCCACAGGTGCCCCCTGTTGCCGCTGACCTCGACGTTTGTCACCCCGAAGCGTCGCATCGACTCCACGAAGCGTTCGAACGAGTAGAACGCATAATGGAAGCTGCCGATGGCAAGCTGGTCTTTCTTGAGCTTTTTCATGTCGTCTTTGCCCCCTCACCCAGGACCCCGCCCCAGCCGCGCTCGGGCGCGCTGCGTCAGAGGTCCTCGTCGAAATAGCGCTCGAGGTTGTGGAAGTTGCGGAAATCGGCATCCGCCGGATCGTCCATATAGCGGCCGTCGGTGATCTCCTGCCCGAGAAAACCCTGGTAGCCATAGCGGTTGAGCGTCTCAATCCAGTCGCGGAGGCTCCGGTCGCCGTCTCCCCAGACAAGGTGCCCGTAGGGGTTGCAATCCACGAAATGCATGTTGCGGATATCGTCGCCAAAGACCTCGAACCACTGGTCGAGGGTCTCGCCCGCCACGCTCATGGCGACGGTGTCGACCATCACCTTGAAGTTGGGGTGCGAGATCTCATCGAACATGCGCTTGGTGTCGGCAAGCGTCGTGACCAGCTGGCTCTCCTGCGGACGCAGCGACTCGATCGTGAGGATGACTCCCTCCTCGCGGGCCACCTCGCACAGCCGCGCCAGCATGTCTGCCGTGTGCTTCCAGGCCTCTTCACGGTCCTCATTCCAATAGCCCCAGCCCGAGTTGATAGAGAGGTAGCGGGCTCCCAGCTCGCCGGCCAAGCGGATGCCGTTGGCAAAGTAGCCGAATATGGGCTCGACGAGAAAAGGCTCTTGCGGGTTCACCTGGTAGGGAGAGACGACGTTTTCCGGGCAGACCACATTGGTGGCAAGCCCGTAAGACTCGATCTTGTGGCGCAGCGCCTTTGCATCCTGGTAACCGTAGCGATCGAGATAGACGTGGGGCATGTTGACCCACAGCTCTATACCGGTAAAGCCGAGCTCTGCCTGACAGGCCAAAAACGCGTCGAGCGACCATTGGGCCCAGTGGATGTTCATGCCGTCGACCTGCCCGCGCGAGATGGTCGGATAGCTCATCTCTATGCCTCCTCGTCGTCGAAGTAGCGGGCAAGCGCCGCGAAGTTCGCCACGTCTGCCGCCTTGGGGTCATCGAAGTAGCGCTCGTCCGTGAGCTCCTGGCCGAGAAGACCCTCGTAGCCGAACTCGTTGAGCACGTCCAGGTAGCGCTCCAGCGGGAACAGCCCGTCTCCCCAGGCAAGGTGCGCATAGGGCCGTCCGTCGACGAAGTGACAGTAGACGATCTTGTCGCCCAGGCGCTCGAACCACTGCCTCGGCGTCTCTCCCTGCACCCCCATGGCGACGGTGTCAAGGTTTGCGCGGACATATGGGCTATCCACTGCCTCGATGAGACCGGCGACCTCGTCGAGGGTGACGCAGGTGCGCGCCTCCTGAGGACGGACGGCCTCGAGTGCTATGGTCACCCCCGCCTCCTGCGCATAGCCCGCGATCTCGGTGAAATGGCGTATGGCCCGGTCGTAGATGACGTCGTGCGGCTCGTCCATGGTGTCGCCGCAGGCGTTGGTCGTCATCATGTGCGCGCCGAGCTGCGTGCAGACGTCCATGGCCCGCTTGAGATACTCCATCGACTTCCTGTGCGCCGCCTCGTCCGCGTAATTGTTGCGCCACTGAAAGCAGGAGCATTCCGGCGTGAAGAGCCCTACCCGCAAGCCACGGTCCTCCACTTTGCGCCGGACCTCGTCCGCGTCCTGGTTCCACGCCTGGTCCATGTTGAAGTGCGGTGCCTGGCCTATGAGCTCTATCACCTCGTATCCCGCCTCGGCGTGACCGTCGAGCAGGTAGTCGAGGGGGTACATGAGGTAGTGGATGCCCAAGGCGCAGAGCTGCGACCGTTTGATGTGTGCCATTGCTCCTCCCATTCCAAAGTGCCGTAGATGATGCCAGCCATCCGGCAACGCAATCGATGCGTCGACCTGGCGCTGACCTTACGATTTCGTCTGGCACCAAAGGATTCGCGCCAGCCCGACGCGACCCGCTTCATTACTCTACATACAGTATAACGTTATATAACGTTTTTGTTTCTGAAAATTTCGCCCTTCAGGCAAGTTGTATTTCTGAGACAGACAACAAACCGTTTCGCATCCAATGCAGCAGAGATTGTCTTCGCAAGTCCCGATTGCAGAATCCCAACGGGATACTTTGACAAGAAAAACTGCCCCCGCCCATCGAGGCAAACCGTTATGCGGCGGTTTGCGTGATAGACGGGGGCAGCCCGATGTACTGGCAGAAACCCTTACGCCATCAGCTTGCAGACGTTCTGCGCGAATGCGACGGGGTCCTTGACCGGCAGGCCGGCCATCAGCAGCGCCTGGTCGAGCAAAAGCGAGCTCATCAGCTCGAGGCGGTCGGTGTCGCCCGCCTCCTGCGCGGCCTTGAGCTTGTCGAAGACGGGGTGCGTCGCGTTGAGCTCGAGCACGCGCTGGGCACCGACCTGCGGCGTGCCCTCGGGGCCCTCGGACAGCACGCGCTCCATCTCGAGCGAGACGGGGCCCTCGGCGGATATGACCGCCGGCGCCTCGGTCGCGAGCGGCGAGACGGCGACCTTGCTCACCTCGTCGCCGAGGGCGGCCTTCATCGCGTCGAGCAGGGCCTTGTTGGCGTCGGCCGCCTCCTCGGCCTGCTTCTTCTCCTCGTCGGAGGCCAGGTCCAGGTCGCCGGAGGCAACGTTCTTGAAGTCGATCGTCCGGGGCTCGGGCGTCTCGGGCTCGGAGGCATCGGCTGGTGTCTCGGCGTCGGCAGCGGGTGCCTCCGCGACGGGCGTCCAGGTATAGTTCTGCATGCTCATCAGGCAGAACTCGTCGACGTCCTGGGTCATGAGCAGCACGTCGTAGCCGTGCTCGAGCACGGACTTCACGACGGGCATCTTCTCGAGGCGGTCGCGGTCGTCGCCGGCAGCGTAGTAGATCTCCTTCTGGCCCTCGGGCATCGCGGCGGCGTACTCGGCGAGCGTCTCCCACTTGCCTTCCTTGGCGGACCAGAAGAGGAGCAGGTCGGCAAGCTCGTCCTTCTTCATGCCGTAGCTGGCGTAGATGCCGTACTTGAGGCCGCGGCCGAAATGGTCGAAGAACTTCTCGTAGTCCTCGCGGGCGTTGTCGCGCATGTCCTCGAGCTCGGAGTGGATCTTCTTCTCGATGCGCTTGGCCATGGCCTTGAGCTGGCGGGTCTGCTGCAGGGTCTCGCGCGAGATGTTGAGGCTGATGTCGGCGGAGTCCACCACGCCGCGCACGAAGTTGTAGTAGTCGGGCAGCAGGTCGGCGCACTTCTCCTGGATCAGGACGTTGGAGCTGTAGAGCTCGAGGCCCTTTTCGTAGTCGCGGCTGTAGAGGTCGAAGGGTGCCTCGGACGGGATGAAGAGCAGGGCGTCGTACTCCAGCGTGCCCTCGGCGTGCAGCGTGAAGGTGCGGGCCGGGCCGTTGTAGTCGTGGAAGGTCTGCTCGTAGAAGTCGGCGTACTCCTCATCGGTGACCTCGGACTTTTTGCGACGCCAGATCGGGGTCATCGAGTTGATGGTCTCGAGCTCGGTGTAGTCCTCCCACTCGGGCTTGTAGTCGTCGGGCTTGGGGTCGGGCGCGGGCTTCTCGCGGCTGTGCGTGACCTCCATCTTGATGGGATAGCGCACGTAGTTGGAGTACTTGGTGATGAGCTCGCGGAGCTTCCACTCGCTGAGGTACTCGTCGTAGTCCTCCTCGCCCGCGTTGTCGCGCAGGGTGAGGATGACGTCGGTGCCCCAGCCACGACCGTAGAGCAGGGAATCGACGTCGCACGGCGAGACGGTGTAGCCGGCCATGCCGTCGGACTCCCAGACGTTGGCCTCGTCGGAGCCAAAGGCGCGGCTGACTACACGAACCTTCTTTGCCACCATAAAGGCGGAATAAAAACCGACGCCGAACTGACCGATGATCTCGGCCGTGGACTTGGCGCCGTCGGCACCGTCACCCTCGCCGTCGCCCGCGAGCGCCGCCTTGAACTCCTGGCTACCCGAGTGCGCGATGGTGCCAAGGTTCTTATCGAGCTCGTCCGCGGACATGCCGATGCCCGTATCGGAGACGGTGATCGTACGCGCGTCCTTGTCGTAAGCCACACGGATCTCGAGGTCGGTCGAGCCCAGGTCCACCGACTGGTCGGCCAGGTCCTTGAAGTGCAGCTTGTCGACGGCATCCGATGCGTTGGAGATGAGCTCGCGCAGGAAGATCTCGCGGTTGGTGTAGATGGAATTGATCATGAGGTCCAGGAGTTTCTTGGACTCTGTCTTGAACGTGCGCATACGTGCTCGCCTTTCCTCGGTTGGATGCCGCCTCGTCATATGGCCGCTGCCTGCCACGCGGCGGTAAATCCAGTGCGTATCTGATACAACATGTATGTATCTACCCACTCGGGGTGCCTTCATTCAGGTTTTCATACATCCGCGAAGAAAATCTAAGCGCATCCCGCTGAGATTCCTAGGTATCTCACGCCCATCTCACCCGGTGCGCACCCATAGGCTCACGGCACTCGCGCATGAGTGCAGCGCCCTCTCCCCTACACGGACTTTCTGTGCGACTAGACTGCTTCCGCCGCTTACAGAGACCTTATCGGAGAATTACATACATTTCGTATACTTTATGCGACGTTTTTATCAATCCGACCGATGAGGAGAAGCGATGCAATGTCCTAACTGCGGGAGCGAGAACCCGGAAGGTACGCACTTCTGCAACAACTGCGGCACCAAGCTGGAGTCTCAGACGGTACCGGAGCAGCCTCAGGTGCAGCCGACCGAGCCCGCCCAGCCGGCGCAGAGCCAGCCGCTCTATTCTCAGGTGACCGAGAGCCCGGCGCAGCCGACGCAGTCAACCGACCAGATGCCCTACCAGTACGGCGCACCCCAGCCCGAGCCCACACAGCAGACCTACCAATACGGCACTCCGCAGCCCGAGCAGCAGTCCCCCTATGGGTCCGCTCCCCAGCCCCAGCCCCAGTCCGGCCAGTCCTACCAGGCCGGTTACCAGCCCGCTCCCGCACAGAAAAAGGGTCCCAACAAGGGCCTCATCATCGGCATCGTCGCGGCGGTCGTCGTCGCCCTCGTCGCCGTGATCGCCATCGGCGGCAAGAAGGGCGACGAGCCCGCGACGCCCGAGCCTACCCAGACCGAGGAGAGCGGCAGCTCTACGGGCGAGGAGACGCCCAACGAAGACGAGCAGACAAGCTCCGAGGAGGAGCAGACAAGCTCCGAGGACCACAGCACCGCTGCCTACGCCCTAGGCGTCTCCGCAGACGGTGTCACCCTCGGCGACCGTGTGACCGACACCACCGAGGGCTACGGCTACTCCTTCTGCCCGCTCCCCAGCATGACCCAGGAGGAGACTGACGGCCGTCTCTACTGCGACAGCGACGACCCCTATATGGTCGCAATCGCCTTCGCCGGCGAGAACTCCGATGGTGACGACGCCGAGGGCTGGGCAGATTGGTTTGCCAACAGCAACGAGGACTATGCCGACTTCGACCTGCTGGTAATGGAGTCCGACGAGACGACCTTCACGCTCCAGGGCCTCACTCCCGACGAGGACGGCGACATCCTCGTGGTCCGCGGCCTCGTGAACGACGACACCGTCCAGCCCGCAGCCTGAGGCGCAGACCGAGCCTCAGCCTGCACCTCAATCCACATATCAGCCCAAGGCGCAGCCCGAGCCACAACCTGAACCGCATGTCGAGCCCGCGCCGGCGTTCCAGCCAGAACCGCAACAGTCAGCCTACCCCGCGCAGCCAGCACCCGTCTCGCAACCGGCGCCCGAGCAGGCACAACAGTTCACCTACTCCTCGCAATCCACTCCGCAGCAGCAGTATCAGTACGGCGTCCCACAGCAAGCGCAGCAGTCTCCGTACGGTGAGTACGGCGCGCAACCGCAGCAGCCAACCTACCAGCAGCAGTCCCCTTACCAACAGGCGCAGCAGCCCTCGTACCAGCAATCACAACAGCAGGCCCCGTATCAGCAGCAGCCGCAGCAACAGTCCCCGTATCAGCAGCAGCCCTCGTACCCTCAGTCCGGCCAGCCCTATCAGACCGGCTACCAGCCCGCCGGCGCACAGCAGAAGAAATCCCCCACGACGGTCATCATCGTCGCCGTAGTCATAGCGCTCGTTCTCATTCTCGGCTTTGTGGTCTACATGGTACTCGGTGGCGGCGGTTCCCAGCCCAGCACTCCCTCCTCTCCCACCGCGGGCATCGAGCTCGCCGAGCGCGTGACCGACAACACCAACGGCTACGGCTACTCGTTCTGCCCGCTGCCCGGCATGACCGAGGAGGAGACTGACGGCCGTCTCTACTACGACAGCGACGACCCCTACCTGGTCGCCATCGCGTTCGCCGGTGAGAACTCCGACGGAGACGACGCCGAGGGCTGGGCCGACTTTTTCGCCAACGACAACGACGATTATGCCGACTTCGGCCTCGAGGTGACCCAGTCCGACCGCGACTCTTTCACGCTGGAGGGCACGCAGGCAGACAACGACGGGGATCTGGTCTACATCCGCGGCCTCGTCAATTACGACACGGTTCAGCTCATAGCGCTCTACTACAAGGAATCCGAAAAGGACGAGATGCTGCCGTATGTCGAAGCGGTCGCAAGCAGCTTCGAGGCCGGCACGGGCACAGGCAACGACTAGCGGCAGCAGGAGCGGGACAATCCGTTTTCACTCGCCTTCGCAATTACCCACCAATACAGGGTTTTCTGCAGGTTTGCGGAAAACCCCTCGTTGGTGGGTAATTCGCTGGCTCTGGTCAAACAAAAACAACCCGCCCAGGCGGGTTTTCGCGCAGATTTGCGGAAAACCGTGCCTGGACGGGTAAATGGCGCTCGTTTTGAGGGCGGGCTGGGGTGTCAGGTCGGGGCTTCAGGCGGACTGAGGCTGCGGGCCGGGGCAAACGCAGGGCTCCCTACCCCACCATCTGTTCGTAGAGGTCCTCGTACTTCTTGGCCGAGACGTTCCAGCTGAAGTCGCGGGTCATCGCGCGCTGGACCATCGCATCCCAGCTGTCGCGACGGGTAAAGTAGATTGTCTTGGCGTAGTTGATGCAGCTGAGCAGCTGGCCGGCGTCGTAGGCGCTAAAGGAGAAGCCCACGCCCGTCTCCTCGTACTCGTTGTAGGGCTCGACGGTGTCGCGCAGGCCGCCGGTCTCGCGGACGATCGGCAGTGAGCCGTAGCGCATCGCGATGAGCTGCGTGAGGCCGCAGGGCTCGAATCGGCTGGGCACGAGCATCACGTCGGCGCCGGCGTAGATCTGGCTCGAGCGCGCGGAGTCGTACATGATGGAGCTGCAGACCGCGCCGCGGTGGTTCCACTCGGCCGCCCGGAACATGTCCTCGAATTCAGGGTCGCCAGTGCCGAGCAGGGCAAACTGCGTGTTGCCGTCGATCATCGGGTCGATCACGCTGGCGACCAGGTCCAGGCCCTTTTGGTTGGTGAGGCGCGAGACGAGGCCGATCACCATCTTGTCGGGATCCTCCTCGAGGCCCAGCGTGTGCTGCAGGGCGAGCTTGTTCTCGCGCTTGCCCTCGATCACGTTGTCGGCTGAGTAGTTGTATGCGATCTTGCTGTCGGTCGCGGGGTCGTTGACCTCGTAGTCGATGCCGTTGACGATGCCTACCATCTTGGAGGCGTGGTAGCGCATGATACCGTCGAGGTCCTCGCCGTACTCGGAGGTCTGGATCTCGTAGGCGTAGGTGTCGGAGACCGTGGTCACGCGGTCGGCGTACACGATGCCGCCCTTGAGCATGTTGCCGTCGTTGCGGTAGCCGTTGGCCGCGCTGGAGTACCCGCACTTGTCGAGCGCGAAGCACTCGTCGGGCAGGCCGGAGATGTCCTGCATGCGGGAGCGCTCGCAGATGCCCTGGAAGCGCAGGTTGTGGATCGTGATCGCGCACTTGGCGTTGCGCGAGAGGTCCGTGTCGTAGAAGAGCGTGCGCAAAAAGACGGGCACGAGGCCGGCCTGCCAGTCGTGGCAGTGGATGACGTCGGGCTGCCAGCCGATCACAGGCAGCGCCGCGAGCACGGCCTTGTCAAAGAAGATGAAGCGCTCGATGTCGTTGTACATCTCGGTGTACGGCTTGCCCCAGCTGAAGTAGTCCTCGTCGTCGAGGAAGTAGTAGGTCACGCCGTTCATCTCAAAGCCCTCGACGCCCACGAAGTGATTGCCGGTGCCGCCGAGGTCCATCCAGAAGTCGCAGACGTGGTGCATCATGTCCTTGTACTGCTGCGGCAGGCAGCCGTACTTTGGGATGATCACGCGTGCGTCGATGCCGTCGGCGGCCAGCGCCTTGGGCAGGGCGCCCATCACGTCGGCCAGGCCGCCCGTCTTGATAAAGGGATAGCACTCGGACCCTACGAACAAAACCTTGGTGGCCATAGCCTGCCTTCCTCTCGCGCTGATCGCGTGCCGGACGCGCGCCTCAGCCTCGCTGCAGGTGCGCTGCATACCTCGTTCATTCTAACCAAGTCGGCGGACACGGTCCGCAGGGTGCCTCGACAAGTCGGCGACCTGCGAAGACGGGCGCGCGAACGATCGCGCGTGCACGTAAAAAGACGGCCCTCCGCGAGGAAGGGCCGCCAGGGGAAGGGAGATCCGATGGGGTTACCGAGGCGCACGTCTGTGTCGCGGTCCCGGGAGGCGCCTAGTACTCGAGGTTCTTGCCCGTCTCCTCGGAGAAGAGGTGCATCACGTTGCCGTTGAACGAGAATGCGATGTGGTCGCCGATGCCGAAGCCGGAGGTGTGGTTGCCGTCGAGGTCGGTCGTCGGGACGATCACGATCACGTCCTGGCCCTGCTGGGTCTTGAGGTGCACGTGGACGGAGGAGCCCATCATCTCTGAGACGTCGACCGTGCCCGTGAGCGACCCCTCGCCGCCCTTGGTCAGGACGATGTGCTCGGGACGGACGCCCAGCGTGATGGGCTGGGACTGCACGTCGTGCTCGAGCAGGCGGGCCTGCTTCTCGGGGCTCGGCGCCACGGCGATGCCGCCGACCTTGACCACGTACTCAGCGCCCTCGCGGACGAGCTCGGCGTCGAAGTAGTTCATCTGGGGCACGCCGATGAAGCCCGCGACGAAGAGGTTGGCGGGGTGGTCGAAGACGTCCTGCGGGGTGCCAATCTGCTGCACCATGCCGTCGCGCATGATCACGATGCGGTCGCCCAGGGTCATGGCCTCGGTCTGGTCGTGCGTGACGTAGACAAAGGTCGTGTCGATGCGCTGGCGCAGCTTGATGATCTCGGCGCGCATCTGGTTGCGGAGCTTGGCATCCAGGTTGGAGAGGGGCTCGTCCATCAGCAGGACCTTGGGCTCGCGGACGATGGCGCGGCCGATAGCCACGCGCTGGCGCTGGCCGCCCGAGAGGGCCTTGGGCTTGCGGTCGAGGTACTCGGTGATGTCGAGGATCTCGGCGGCCTCCTGGACCTTCTTCTCAATCGTCTCGGGGTCCACGCCGTGCATCTTGAGCGGGAAGGCCAGGTTGTCGTGCACGGTCATGTGCGGGTACAGCGCGTAGCTCTGGAAGACCATGGCGATGTCGCGGTCCTTGGGGGCCACGTCGTTCATCAGCTTGCCGTCGATGTAGAGCTCGCCGCGGGTGATCTCCTCGAGGCCAGCGATCATGCGCAGCGTCGTGGACTTGCCGCAGCCGGAGGGGCCGACCAGGACCACAAACTCGCGGTCCGCGATGTCCAGGTTGAAGTCCTCGACGGCGAGCACGCCCTCGTCGGTCACCTTGAGGTTGCTCTTCTTTTTGGGCTCGTTCTTCTTCTTGCCGAAACTGCCCTTCTTTTCCTCGATGTTGGGGTAGATCTTCTCGATGTGCTTGAGGCTGACTTCGGACATTAGTGCCTCACGCTCCTTCCGTACAGCTTGGTAAGACGTGCGATGCGCTCGGCGAGCTCAGTCGTGGCTGCACCGGGGGCGATGCGCCACTGCCAGTTGCCGCCCATGATGCCGGGTGTGTTGATGCGTGCCTCGGCGCCCAGGCCCAGGTAGTCGGTCATCGGTGCGATGAAGAGGTCGGACACGCTGCCCATACCGCAGCGGATGAGGGCCCAGTTGAGGCCGTCCGTGCTGTCGAGGCCGACGTAGTCGAGGCAGTCGCTCAGGTCCTCGGGCAGGATGTCGTCCTTCCAGCCCATGATGGGGGCGTTGTCGTGCGTGCCGGTGTAACAGACGCTGTTGGTCGTGTAGTGGTAGGGCCAGTAGTCGGCGTCGTCGCGGGAGTCAAAGGCAAACTCAACGACCTTCATGCCGGGGAAACCCGAGTCGGCGAGCAGCTGGGCGACCTCGGGCGTCACGTAGCCCAGGTCCTCGGCGATGAACTGGAGCTCGGGGAAGGCCTCCTTGAGCGCGCCGATCAGCCGCATGCCGGGACCGGGGACCCAACGGCCGTTCTTGGCCGTGGTCTCCCCCGCGGGCACCGACCAGTAGCTCTCGAAGCCGCGGAAGTGGTCCATGCGGATCACGTCGTACAGGCGCCCCGCGCCTGCCAGGCGACGCTTCCACCAGGCGAAACCGTCCTGCTCCATCGCCTCGTAGTCGTAGAGCGGGTTGCCCCACAGCTGGCCGTCGGCCGTGAAGGCGTCGGGCGGGCAGCCGGCGACACGCACGGGCAGGTTCTGCTCGTCCAGTTGGAAGCTCCGGGGGTCGGCCCAGACGTCGGCGGAGTCGAGCGCCATGTAGATCGGCAGGTCGCCGATGATGCCGATGCCGTGGTCGTGGGCGTACGCGCGCAGGGCCTCCCACTGGCCGAAGAAGAGGTACTGGATGTAGGTGAAGAGCCTGATGTCGTCCTCGAGCTCGGCCGTGTAGCGTGTGATGGCCTCCGCGCGGTGCATGCGGATGCCCTCATCGGGCCAGTCGGTCCAGGAGACCATGCCAAAGTGGCGCTTGACGGCCATGAAGAGCGCGTAGTCGTCGAGCCAGGAGGCGTTGGCCTGCGCGAACTGCACGATCTCCGCGTGGTCGCGGTCCCAGCCGCGCTCGCACGCGCGGGCGAGCAGGTCGAAGCGGTGCGTGTAGAGGGCGCCGTAGTCCACGTGCGCGGGGTCGCTCCCCCAGTCGGGCCCCTCGACCTCGTCCGGTGCGAGCAGGCCGCGCTCCACCAGGTCGTCGAGGTCGATCAGGTAGGGGTTGCCGGCAAAGGTCGACGGGCTCTGATAGGGGGAGTCGCCGTAGCTCGTGGGACCCAGGGGCAGGACCTGCCACCAGGCCTGGTCGGCCTCGACCAGCCAATCGACCCACTCGCGGGCGGCCTTGCCCATGGTGCCGATGCCGTGGGGCGAGGGCAGCGAGGACACGGGCATGATGATGCCGCTAGAACGTTTCATGTCCCTATCCCTTCACAGCGCCGGCGGCGACGCCCTTGATGATGTCCTTCTGGCAGGCCAGGTAGAAGATGACCACGGGGATGATGGCGAGCAGGATGAGTGCCATCGTGGCGCCCAGGTCCACCGTGCCGTAGCTGCCCTTGAGGTACTGGATGTGGATGGGGATGGTGCGGTACTTGTTGGTGTCGAGCACCAGGTACGGCAGGAGGTAGTCGTTCCAGACCCACATGATCTCGAGGATGCCCACGGAGATCAGCGTCGGCTTGAGCATCGGCAGCACCACCAGGAAGAAGGTGCGCACGGGTCCGCAGCCGTCGATCGCGGCGGCCTCCTCGATCTCGATGGGGATCGAGCGGACAAAGCCGGCGAACATAAAGATGGCGAGGCCGGCACCGAAGCCCAGATAGATGATGGGGATGGTGAAGGGCGTGTCGAGGCCCAGCTTAAAGGCGGTGCGGGACAGCGTGAACATCACCATCTGGAAAGGCACCACCATGGAGAAGACGCACAGGTAGTAGACGATCTTGCAGAAGATAGAGTTGACGCGCTGGATGTACCAGGCCGCCATGGAGCAGAAGACCAGAATCAGGGCGACCGAGATCACCGTGATGATCACGGAGTTGACGACGGAGGCGGCAAAGGGATAGTTGCCGAAGGTCATGCCCTTGATGAAGTTGTTCCACCCGTTGAAGCTCTCGGACGTGGGCAGCGCGAAGGTCTCGGTCTTGACGAAGGCGTTCTTCTTGAACGAGTTGATGATGACCGCCACGACCGGCAGCACCCATACGAGGCAGATGATGGCGAAGGTGGCCGTGAGGATGTTCTTGGAGCGCTTCTCGGAGGCGAGCGTCTCTTCCTTTGACTTTGCCATTACTGCTGCACCTCCCTCTTGCGCGTTGCGTACAGTTGGACGAGGCCGAGCGTCGCGACCAGGATAAAGAAGATCACGGCCTTTGCCTGTGCCACGCCGCGCGACGTGGTCGCGGAGCCGTAGAAAGTGTTGAAGATGTTGAGGGCCAGCATCTCGGTCGTGTTGATGGTCGATCCGTCCGGCTTGATGATGTAGGGCAGGCCCGCCGTCAGCGCCAGGTTCTGGTCGAAGAGCTTGAAGCCGTTGGTGAGCGACAGGAACATGCAGATCGTGATGGAGGGCATCACGTTCGGAATGGTCACTTTAAAGAGGGTCTGCATCTTGGTGGCGCCGTCGATCTTGGCCGCCTCGAGCATGTCCTCGGGGACCGCCTGCAGGCCGGCGATGTAGATGATCATCATGTAGCCCACCTGCTGCCAGAGCATCAGGATGATGAGGCCCCAAAAGCCGTAGGTAGTGTTGAGGAGGATCGACGTGTTGTAGGCGGACAGGATGCCGTCGAAGATCATCGACCAGATGTAGCCCAGGACGATGCCGCCGATCAGGTTGGGCATGAAGAACACGGTACGGAAGAGGTTGGACCCCTTGATGTTCTGCGTGAGCGCATAGGCGACCGCAAAGGCCAGCACGTTGATGAGCACCAGGCTCACGATGGCGGTCAGGGCCGTGTACCAGAAGGAATAGCGGAAGCTCTCGTCGGCCAGCGCCTCGGCGTAGTTGCCGAGACCGATGAACTGGGCATCGGAGACGAGGCGGAACTTGCAGAACGACAGATAGATACCTTGCAGGAACGGCCAGATGAAACCGATGCAAAAGGCCGCGAACACAGGCAGGAGGAAAAGCCAGAACCACTTGCGCGTCGAGCGTGTGATGGAGTTGCCCGTCGTGATCTTTGCTGCCATGTGCTCCCCCTTTCTTTTTTCACACATAGGCCCGGGACGGTCAGACCCCCGTCCCGGCCCCTTTCCTTACTCGGCCAAGAAGACAAACTTGCCCGTCGGTCTTCCCGTCTTACTTGTTGGCCTTCTCGTACTGCTTGGCCCAGCCGTCGACGAAGGCGGTCTTGACGGCGTCCCAGTTGGCGTCGGACTGGTCGGCGCAGTAGGCGTTCAGCGCGGAGACGAGGCCCTTGCGGTAATCGTCGACGTTGGGCTGGAAGTTGGTGGCCCAGTCCATGACGTAATTGCCGTTGGCGGTGTAGGTGGCGGCGTCGTTGAGGTAGCCGTTGGTGGACTCGGCGGCGTTCTTGAAGGGCATGATGCCGAGCTGCTCGACGAGCTTGGCGGAGGCGTCGGGGTCGGAGACCAGCCAGACCATGAAGTCGATGGTCTTCTGCTGCTTGTCCTCGTCGAAGTTGGCGTTGACGGCCCAGCAGTTCTCGGTGCCGCAGTTGAGGCCGGCCTGCTCCTCGCCCTCGACGCCGCAGTAGTACGGGATCATCACGGTGTTGGGCTGAGCCGCGGCGTAGGTGGCGTACTGCCAGCTGCCCTGGACGTCAAAGGCGGCCTTGCCGTCGATGAACTCCTGGCCGTTGGCGTAGGTGCCACCGGTCGAGAGGGTGCCGGGGTCGACGGTGCAGTTGTTGATGCACAGGTCGAAGAGCTGCTTGTAGTTGGGCAGGTACTCGCCGGTGATGGTGGCGGGGCACTCCTCCCACTTCGCGCCGGCCTTCTTCTCCTCGTAGAAGTACTCGAGGTTGGCCATGTGGCCCGTGAAGCGCCAGGAGGAGTCGTCGGACATGTCGCAGGCGGTGAAGGCGTCGAAGCCCAGCTCGGAGGCACGGGAGTGGATGTCCTCGACCACGGTCTTGAGGCCGTCGAAGTTGGTGATCTCGTCCAGGCTGTGGCCGGCCTTCTCGACCAGGTCCTTATTGACGATGATGCCGTAGCACTCGTAGCAGTAGCCCTGGGAGACCAGCTTGCCGGACTCGTCGTACAGGTCGTAGGTGTCGTCGATCTCCTCGGCCTGGATGTCAGTGCCGGCCAGGTCGAGCGCGTAGTCACCCCAGGACTTGACGGAGGCCTGGTTGCCGATGACAAAGAGGGTCGGGGCCTGGTCCTCCTTGTCCATGCGGGCGGTCAGCGTCTGCTCGTAGGTGCCGGAAGCGGCGGTCTCGACCTTGATCGTGACGCCGGTGGCCTTCTCGTAGTCCTTGGCGAGCTCGACCAGGAGGTCGGCGATCTCGGGCTTGAAGTTGAGCCAGTAGACGGTGGCGTTGTCGTCGCCGTAGGCGGCGAGCTGATCCTCGTCGGAGGAACCGGCGGCCGAGCCGCTGGCGGCAGGTGCGGCGTTGCCGCTGCAGGCGGCGAGCGTGGCGGCGAGCAGGCCGGACGTACCGACGAAAGCCCTACGAGTCATGTTCTTCATAATGCAGATCCCTTCTTCTCTCTTCCCACGCATCCCCTCGTGATGCGTTGTTCCTATACACAGCGCCTTGCGACGCTACGTGCCTGATCAGGCGGCCTCTCCGGCGGTACGGCACGGCGCGAGCGTGCCGCCGCGGCGGAGCTTGGTGCCCACAAAGACGTGCTTGCTCTCCGCGCCGTTCTCTATCGTGTCGATGAGGATGCGGACGCTCTCCTCCCCGAGCTCCTTTTGCGGCTGCTCGAAAGTCGTGAGCACCGGGATCGAGTAACGCGTGGACTCGAGACCGTCGATCGCGATGACTGAGATGTCACCGGGGACGTCGTAGCCGAGGTCGTGGATGGCCTTCATCGCGGCGACGGCCATGAGGTCCGAGACGGAGAATATGGCTGTCACGTCGGGCCGGCGGGCGAGCAGGTCGCGGACGCCCTCGTAAGCCGCGCTCATCGTGTAGTTGGCCGCCCTGACCACCAGGTCGTCCTGCACGGGCAGGCCCGCGTCCTCCAGCGCCTGACGGTAGCCGCGGTAGCGCAGCTCGCTGATCGAGCGGTCGTCGGGCGCGTCGAGCAGCACCGCTATGTGCCTGTGGCCGTTGGCGACGAGCTCATGGGTCGCACGGTACGCCTCGTTGGCGTCGTCGATCGAGACGGAGGAGTATGACTCCTGGTCGAGGTCGCCGAACTGGTTGACAAAGGTGCAGCAGACGACGGGCACGCCAAAGGCCTTGCCCTCCTCTTGCGAGTAGTCGAAGCGTCCGCCCAGCAGGATGAGACCCATCAGGCGCTTGGACTGGACGAGCTCGGCGCCCTCCCCCGCCTCGTCGGCACCTGACGGAATCTGGCGCAGGACCATCGTGTAGCCGGCCGCCTCGCAGGCGTCGCCGATCGCGGCGATGATGGGGATGTAGAAGGGGTTCTCAGCGCCGCGGACGACCAGGCCGATGGACTTGACCGGGCGGGTGGCGGCGAGGTCGCGGGCGATGTGGTTGGGCACGTAGTGCAGCTCGCGCACAGCCGCCATGACCTTGTCGCTCGTGGCCTGGCTCACGTCGGGGTGCCCGTTGAGGACGCGGGACACGGTGCTCACGGCGACGCCGCAATATGCCGCAACGTCTTTGATGGTGGCCATCGTGTCCCCCTCTCGGTGCCTCGTCGTCTCCATACGCGTCCCGCTCCGTACGTTTGGTGCACAGCGTGACTCGCTCCGTACGCAACGTTCCCGACTTGCGGAAACGGTTCTGGAAACGCTTCCGTTTCCAACTGATGTCAAGATACATCGAGTTCCGGAACACGTTCTGGTAACGTTTCCAGTAACAGGCGAGCGGTTAGTTTGCGTCGGTAAGCGGAGCGCAGGGAGGCAAACTTTTTCGAATCTATGGCATACGGAGCCTCCTTTGATGCATACCACGCCGACTCCGGTGCGAATCCGGCCGGGAATTCACCGGCTCACCGACCGTGCCGAGCCGCTATCGTTGGTACATGCAGGCATCCGCCCGACCGCACGCCGGCACCCGTCGCCCGTGAGAGACCTGCAACCACGTCTGCCGCAACCCGAGGAGCAGCCATGCCCGCAAATACGAACGTTCGTCTTCAAAACGAGGTCATCTACTCGGTCTTTGTGCGCGACCACACGCAGGAGGGCACCTTCCGCGCGCTGATCGGGGACCTGCCGCGGATCCATGCGCTGGGCTGCGACATAGTGTGGCTGCTTCCCATCCATCCCCTGGGCGAGAAGAACCGCAAAGGCAGCCTCGGCAGCCCCTACGCCAACCGCGACTACCGCGGCATCAATCCCGAGTACGGCACGATGGAGGATTTCCGCGCGCTGGTCGACGCCATCCACACGGAGGGCATGCGGTGCATGATCGACGTGGTGTATCACCACACCTCACCCGACTCGGTGCTGTGGGAGGCACATCCTGAGTGGTTCTACCGCAAACCCGACGGCCGTCCCGGCAACCACGTGGGCGACTGGAGCGATGTGGTCGACCTCGACTTCGACCAGCCCGCGCTCTGGGACTACCTCATCGAGACCCTCGTCGGCTGGGCGCGGGTCGTGGATGGGTTTCGTTGCGACGTGGCATCGCTCGTGCCGGTCGGGTTTTGGGAGCGCGCGCGGCGGGCGGTGGCCGAGGTCAACCCCGACTGCGTCTGGCTCGCCGAGACGGTCCACCGCAGCTTCGGCGCCGAGATGCGCCGCCGCGGCCTCACCTATATGAGCGACACCGAGGGCTACCGCGCCTTCGATATCGAGTACTCCTACGACATCTGGGAGACCTTCGAGCGGTGGCTCGCGGGTGCCGCTCCCCTCTCGCACCTGCTCGACCTGCTCGATTTTCAGGACAGCGCTTACCCCACCGGCTTCAATAAGCTGCGCTACCTCGAGAACCACGACCAGCCCCGCATCGCCTCCCGCGTGACCGACGATGCGGCATTGCGCGCGCTGACGGCGCTTATTTATTTTCTCAAGGGGACGACGCTCGTCTATGCCGGCCAGGAGGTCGGCGCGGAACACACCCCCACGCTTTTCGACCGTGACCCGGTGGATTGGACAGTCCAACACGACCTGGCGACGCTCATGCGGCAGCTGTCCGCCTTCAAGCACGAACGCCTCGGTACCGACGACCTGCTGCGCTACGTGGCCGACGACGAGCACGATATCGCCTTCGTCTACCGCGAGCCGTCTCCCGCCGCAAGCTCCGACGCCACGCCAAGCAGCGACACCCCAAGCGGCACCGCGCCCGCCGGCCCCTCGTCTGACGACGCCGCACCCAGCCGCTACCTGGGCGTCTTCCCCCTGCGCGGACGCGGCGCCGAGGTCTCGGTCGACCTGCCCGACGGCGCGTATCGGGACTTCCTCACCGATACAGACGTACCTGTCGCGAACGGCCGCCTGACCTGCGGCTCGGCCCCACTCATCCTCGCGTACTAGCGAAGCCCGCTCATAGCGCGACTAAGCGAAGCCCCAAAGCACGACTAAGAAGTACGGCCGAAGCCCCCGGTCCTCCCGACGCAGTCGGAGGCGCAGCTACGCGACGGTGGCCTTGTAGCCAGCGTCCTCCACGGCCTTGACCAGCGCGTCGTTCTTGACGAGCAGGCCCGCGTCGAGGTCGGCGGTACCGTCGGTCAGACTGACCTTGACGTTCTTCACGCCCTTGACGCCCTCGAGCGCCTCGGTCACGTGGGCGAGGCAGTGGTCGCACATCATACCCTCGACTTTGAGCTGTTTGTGTGCCATTTCTTCCTCTCCTTCCGCGGCGGTGCCGCTGTTGTTGGCTTCGGTGCCAGAGCAGTTGTCTTGAGAGTGGTTGTCTTGGAAGGCGGCGGACACGGTAGCGGTTACAGCGCCGGCGGTTGGTACGGTGCCGGCGGAACTAGCGGCGCTTTCGACTGCAGCCGGCATGTCTGCCAGTCCGTCGATGTCGCTGATCTTGAGCTCGGGCGTACGCACGTGGGAGACGTCCACCGGGCGCGGCCGCCACGTGCGGAGCAGTAGCGCGTTGCTCACGACGAAGACGCTCGAGAAGCCCATGGCGGCCGCGGCGATCATCGGGTTGATCGTGACGCCCCAGGCCGTGAGCGCGCCGGCCGCGATGGGGATGCAGAGCGCGTTGTAGAAGAGCGCCCAGAAGAGGCCCATCTTGATCTTGCGCAGCGTGGCGTGCGAGAGCTCGATTGAGGTCGCCACGTCGGCCGGGTCGGAATGCATGAGCACGATGTCCGCCGAGCTGATGGCGACATCGGTACCGGCACCGATGGCGATGCCGATGTCGGCGCGCGCGAGCGCGGGGGCGTCGTTGATGCCGTCGCCGACCATCGCGACCTTGTAGTTGCCCGCCTGGAGCTCGCGGATCTTCTGCTCCTTCTGCTGCGGCAGGACACCTGCCACGACCTCGTCCACGCCGACCTGACGCGCGACGGCGACGGCGGTACGGCGCTGGTCGCCGGTGAGCAGGATCGTCTTCACACCCATCTGGTGCAGGCGGGCGACGGCCTCCGCGCTGGTCCGCTTGATGGGGTCGGCGACTGCGACCATGCCGAGCGGCTTGAAGTCCGAGGCAAAGAAGAGCGGCGTCTTGCCCTCGTCGGCCAGACGGTCAGCTTCGCCGACAAACTGGCTGAGGTCGACCTCCTGCTCCTCCATCAGGCGGCGGTTGCCGGCGAGCACGACGTGGCCGTCGACGGACGCCACGAGGCCACCGCCCTCGACCTGCTCGAACTCGTCGACCAGAGCGCCTGCGTCGGCAGGAGCGGCGGCCACGGCACCACTCGCGCCGGCGGATACGGCAGCCGTGGAATCGCCCGCAGCATCCACCCACGCGACCACGGCGTCGGCCAGCGGATGCTCGCTCTTACGCTCGATCGCGCCGGCAGCCCGCATGAGCTCGCGCTCGGTCACACCATCCGCGAGCGTCACGTCTGTCACTTGGGGCGCACCCTCGGTCACGGTGCCCGTCTTGTCCATCACTACCACGTCGACGGAGCAGGCGCCCTCGAGCGCCTCGGCGCTCTTGATGAGGATACCGTTGGCGGCGCCGCGTCCGGTGCCGACCATGACCGCCGTCGGCGTCGCGAGGCCCAGAGCACAGGGGCAGCTGATCACGAGGACGGAGACCGCGCGGGTCAGCGCCACGGAGAAGCCCGCACCGAGCAGGATCCAGGCGAAAAGGGTCACAAGGGCGATCGCGATCACGACCGGCACAAAGACGCCCGCGATTTTGTCGGCCATACGCTCGATGGGAGCCTTGGAGCTCGTGGCGTCGTCGACAAGGCGGATAATCGAGGCGAGCGTCGTGTCGTCACCGACCGCACGGGCTTCCATCGCAAACCAGCCCTTGTTGCTGACCGTCGCGCCCGTGACCTGCGACCCGACGCTCTTCTCGACCGGCACGGACTCGCCTGTGATGGCCGACTCGTCGACAAGCGCCGTGCCCTCGACGACCACACCGTCGACCGGGATTGACTCGCCGGCGCGCACGATCACGCGCTCGCCGACCCGCACCTGTTCGGTGGGAACGGTCACCTCGACGCCGTCACGCACGACGGTCGCCGTCTTGGGCGCCAGGTCCATGAGGGCTGTGATCGCGTCGGTCGTGCGGCCCTTGGCGCGGGCCTCGAAGTATTTACCCAGCGTGATGAGGGTGAGGATCATGCCGGCAGAATCGAAGTAGAGGTCCATCGACGCCATGTGCGCCGCAGCCATGTCGCCGGCTCCAAGCGCCCAGGCCATGCGGAAGGTCGCCGCGACCGCATAGACGACCGAGGCACCCGAGCCGATGGCGATCAGGCTGTCCATGTTGGGTGCCAGGTGCGCCAGCGTGCGGAAGCCGGTCACGAAATAATGGCGGTTCACGATGAGAATGGGGATCACGAGCAGGAGCTCGAGCACGGCCTTGACCATCATGCCCTGCATGCCTGCGACGAACCAGGGCTGCGGCCAGCCGAACATCTCCCCCATCGCCACGTAGAAGAGGGGCAGCTCAAAGACGGCCGAGACGATGAGCTGGCGCTTCTTCTCCTCGATGGCTTTCTGCGCGATGGAACCGGGCTGGGCTTGCGCAGGGGAAGAAGAACTCGCGACAGCTGGCCCCGCACCGCTGGCGCTCGCAGTCGACGATACAGCCGCCGTTCCGGCCTGTGCCCCGCGGCGCGCGGCCCCGTATCCCGCCTTGTCGATCGCGGCGATCACCGCCGCGACCGTCTCGGGCTTACCGTCGTAATCGAGCACCATGCTGTTCTTGAGCAGGTTGACGTCGGCCTCGGCCACGCCCGCGACCCCGGAGGCCGCCTTGCCCACGCGCGACGAGCAGGCCGCGCAGGTCATGCCCGTGATGTCCAACGTCTCTTTCATGCGATCTCCTTTGGTTCCGGGACGGATGCCCGCCCTGCCCCGCCATGCGGGGTCTTTGTTGTGCGTGGCCACGCTGCACGTATCACGCGCGGCTATGCGCCGAATTTCTTGAGCAGGTCCATGACCTCGTCGACAACCTCGGTATCCCCTGCTTGCACCCGCTCCACCACGCAGGTCTCCAGGTGCTCCTTGAGGACGATGCGGCTCACGGCCTTGATGGCGCTCTCGGCGGCGGCGAGCTGTGTGAGGACGTCGCCGCAGTAGCGGTTGTCGTCGAGCATCGCCTTCACGCCGTTGAGCTGGCCGATCGCACGGTTGATGCGGCGGTCTGCGTCGCGCACGAGCGCCTCAGAGCGCGGGGTGTGCTTGTGCTGTCCGCAGCAGTCCGGTCGCTCGCCGTATTTCAACTCAACCTCTTTGATTTCGGTGGCCATATTTCTCCTATACCCCCTGGGGGTTTCTTTTCTGTGCCAATATATACCCCCATGGGGTACCAGTCAATCCACACGCTTAAACCCACGGAAACAAAAGACCGTCATCATTGAGGCAAGTCACGAAGGAAAGGAACGCCTTATGCGGATCGATGACTTCAAGGTCGAACAGTGGATGAACGAGTGGGAGACCAAGTGCACGTACAACGTCGCCGAGACCTGCACGTACTCCGTCACCCTCGACCAGCTCTTCGAGATCTGCGGGGGCGACCGCAACGCCTTCATGGACGACTTTGCCGCCAGACGGCTCACCTATGGCGATATCGAGGGCAATCCCGAATTCCTCGAGGGCATCTGCGGCCTATACGAGACCGTGAGGCCCGAACACATCATCCCCACCCACGGCGCGGCGGGCGCCAACTATCTGGTGCTTTCCACTCTCTGTGGTCCCAGCGATGAGGTGGTCTCGATCATGCCCACCTATCAGCAGCTCTATTCCATCCCCGAGATGTGCGGCTCGCACGTGAGCATCCTGCACCTGGAGAAGGACAGGCACTACCATGTGGACGCCGCCGAGCTCGACGCGCTCTGCACCCCTGCCACCAAGGTCATCTGCATCAACAACCCCGACAACCCCACAGGCGCCCTGCTCTCCCGTGAGGAGCTCGAGACCATCGTCGAGATTGCCCGCAAGAACGATGCCTGGCTCATGTGCGACGAGGTCTACCGCCTGCTGACCCAGGACGACGACGGCTTCACCACCTCGCCCATCGACCTCTACGACAAGGCCGTGGTCGTGAGCTCCATGTCCAAGGTCTGGTCGCTGGCCGGCATCCGTCTGGGCTGGTGCATCACCAAGGACCCGCAGCTCCGGCACGACCTCCTCTCCCATCGCGACTACGACCTTATCTCCTGCGGCATGTTCGACGAGGCGGTCGCCGCCTACGCCCTGGCCCATGCCGACAAGATCCTGACCCGCAGCCGTCGCATCGTCCGTCAGAACCTGGCCGCGCTGGAGGAATGGGTGGACTCCGAGCCGCACCTGTCCTTCGTGAAGCCCGAGGCAGGCACCACTGCGCTGGTCTACTACGACTACGACATCGACTCCTACGACTTCTGCATCGGCATGATCGAGACAACCGGCGCGCTCGTCACCCCAGGCGACGCTTTCGAGGAGCCGCACAGCATGCGCATCGGCTACGCCTACTCCGACAACACGGACGACCTCAAGGCGGGCCTTGCCGCCATATCACGTTTCATGAGGACGCTGAAGTAATTCAGCGAGGAGTCCCAGAGCACGGCAGAAGGGCGGGGATTCCCTGTCACTGTGCGCGGTCGGCTGCGTGACACTCCCCCGTCCCCTGTCACATTATTTATCTTCCCCCGCAGCCCCGAGCTCGGCGAAACGCGCCTTCATCGTGGGATTGTTCCAGGTGAGCTTGCGGATCGTGAGCTGCTGCTGGGCCTTGTCGTTGGCCAGGCGCAACTGGTTCTGCGAGGCGGTGAGGTTGTCCTTGACCTTCTGCAGGTGCTGGATGGTCTTGTCGATCTCGTCGATGGCGGTGTCGAAGCGCTTGGTCGCCGACTGGAAGTTCTTGGAGAAGCCGTCCTTGAAGGCCTCCATCTTGTCCTCGAAGTCCGTAATATCGATATTCTGCTTGCGGACCTCTGCCAGCTCGCGACGGGCGTCGGAGGCATTGAGCGCTGCATTGCGCAGCACCGTGATCATCGGGATGAAGAACTGCGGGCGGATCACGTACATCTTGGGATAGCGGTACGAGACGTCGACGATGCCGGTGTTGTAGAGCTCGCTCTCCGGCTCGAGCAGAGAGACCAGCACCGCGTACTCGCACTTCTTCTTGCGGCGGTCCGAGTCGAGCTTGGCGAAGAAGTGCTCGTTGGTCTTCTGGTTCTTGGGGTCGGAATCGTCCGCCTCGTTCTTCATCTCGAACATGATGGAGAGCAGTTCGACGCCGTCCAGCTCCTCGCGGTAGATGAAGTCGCCTTTGGTGCCCTCGGAGGCATCATTGTCCTTCTCGAAGTACGCGTGCGGGAAGGCCGTGGCGCGGATCTTGTTGAACTCGATCTGGCAGTGCTGCTCCAGCGACTCGCCCACCAGCTTGGTCGACTGACGGCTCCGCAGGTCGCGCAGGCGCTCAATCTCGTCCTGCGCGTCCTGGATCTGCACGTCCTTTGCCGCGAGCTGCGCCGTCATCTGCGTCTGCAGCTCGCCCGTCCTGCGCTCGGCCTCGCTGCGCGCGAGCTCGAGCCGAGCCTTGTACGCCTGCTCCTGCGTTTGCGACTGCTGCTGGTAGGATTGCGTGAGCGTCGCAACCTGGGCCTTGAGCTGTGCGATCTCGGCCTGCGCCGCCGCCAGGTCGCCCTGCGACTGCTGCCGCGCCTCCGCCTGCGCCAGACGCACGGCCTGGTCCTGCTCCGCGCTCAGTGCATCAACCTTGGCCGAGAGCTCGGCGATGCGCGTGTCCTTGTCGGCGAGCTCCCGCTGCCGCATCTCACGCTCGTCCGCCGCACGCCTCTGAAGGTCGTCGCGGACCTTCGCCACCTCGAGCTGCGTCGCCTGTGCGTTATTCGAAGCAAGCAGATCCGTGCGGCGCTTCAGCTCCCGCTCGAACTCCGCGTCGCGCACCTGCGCCACGATCTGCGCGTAGCCGCTCTCGTCGACCGTGAATACCGTCCCGCACTTGGGGCATTTGATCTCTGCCATGGCATCCCCTTCCTCGTTTTTCTGTCGAGAACATGTTCTCACAAGGACCGGACACCATCATCCGAGACGCGGGGACGGCGGTTGACAGCCTAGGCAGATGCGGGATGATTCAGTCGGCAGCCCGAGGCGGGCGGCACGCGATCGGATCAGTTGCCCGTGGCGATGTAGGGCTGGACGGCACTGGCCAGCGCGCGGACGGTCATGGTCTGCAGCCAGATGCGGCCGGGACCGGTCACGATGGTATTGAAGAAGCCCTCACCGCCCAGGAGCTTGTTCTTCATGCCCTTGACCGTCACGGCGTCGATGGTCACGGTGGGGTCGCACATCGCGAGATTGCCCGTGTCGACCAGCATCTGCTGACCGGGCTGCAGCTGGTACTCGACAATCGAGCCGTCGAGCTCGACAAAGACGATGCCCTGGCCGGAGAGTTTCTGCAGGATGATGCCCTCGCCCGACAGCACGCCGCCAACCGTCTTGTGATTCCAGAAGACGGACAGCTCCACACCCATCTCGGATGCGAGGAAGCCCGACTTCTGCACGACCATCGGGTGCATGGGATCGATCTGGATCGCACGCACCTCGCCCGGGAAGCTCGAGCCAAAGGCAATCAAGCCGGGACCGCCCTGCGCGGTGTAGATGTTTTGGAACATCGACTCGCCCGAGATAGCGCGGCCGAATGCCTTGCCGATGCTGCCGCCGCCCTCGGTCGTCATCTGCATGTTGGGGCTCATCCACACCATGGACCCCTTCTCGGTACGCATCGACTCACCCGACGCGAGCTGGCAGATGGCGACGCCAAAGGGATTGCCCTGGATCTGGTATTGCATGGATGCTCCTCATGACATAGGCGCGCGCCGCGCGCAGGACAAGAAGGACGGACGCAGAAGAATGAACCCACCCAACTTTACTTGAAAAGCGGGTGGGTTCGTCCGAGTCCGTCCTTGCATCGGCAAGCTGGCAAGCCTGCGGGACAAGCGGTACGAGGTTACGCGGCCTTTACCGGCCGAGATGCCCTTTACTGTCCGAGGCCGAAGGGGTCGAAGGGATTGTACGACTGGTCGTCGCCGCTGTTCTGGCTCTGCTGCATCCGCTCCGCGGCCTGCTGCTTTTGCAGCTCCTCGTCGTTGCCCAGCGTGACCTCGACCGTATCTTCCTTGCCGTCGCGGTTGTAGGTCACCTTGACGACATCGCCCTCGGCGTGCTCGCGGATCGCGACGAGCAGGCTGTCGGCACTGGTGATGCTTTCGTCGTCGACCGCGGTGATGATGTCGCCCTGCTTGATGCCCGCCTTGTCCGCCGGGCCGCCGTCGGCGACCTCGGCCACATAGGCGCCCTGGTCCACGGAGAGGTTGTTGTACTTGGCGTTCTGCTCGTTGACCGTGGAGAGCGACAGGCCGATGTAGGCGTGGGTGATCTTCTCGCCGGCGATGATCTTGTCGGCCAGGGAGAGCGCGTAGTTGCCCGGGATGGCGAAGGCGATGCCCGAGAAGTCGCCGCTCGAGGAGGTCACGAGCGTGGAGATGCCCACGAGCTGCCCCTGGTCGTTGACGAGCGCGCCGCCGGAGTTGCCGGTATTGACCGCCGCGTCGACCTGGATGAGGTTGGCGTAGATCGCGGTACCGGACTGCGAGGCCATGGTCGTGGAGCGGTAGAGGGCGCTCACGATGCCCGATGAGACCGACTGCTCGAGGCCGAAGGGGCTGCCGATGGTCATGACCCAGCTGCCCACCACCAGGTCGTCGGAGTCGCCGCGCTCGATCGGGGTGACGCTGGCACCCTCGAGGTCGGCCTTGATCACGGCGATGTCGGAGGACTCGTCGGAGCCGACCAGCTCGGCGCTGTAGGTCTTGCCCTCGATGTCGACGCTGATCGAGTTGTTGCCGTACTCAAAGAGGTGGTAGTTGGTGATGATGTCGCCGTCGGTGTCGAGGATGACGCCCGAGCCGAGCGCCTCGCCGTCGTCTGTCTCGACCGTGATCGTCACGACCGAGGGCAGGCACTTCTCCGCGACGGCCTCGGCCACGGTCGAGTCCTCGCCCGACGGGGTGATGGTGACATTTTGCGTCGTGCCGCTGCTCGATGCCGGTGCGGATGAGTCGTCGGAGTCGGAAGACCCACCGCCGATTATGCCACCGAAATACAGCGCCGCGACGAGAGCGATCGCACCGGCGAGACCGCCCACGAGACCGAGGACAAACACGAACATGCGCGGCGTGCCCTTCTTGCCATCACCGCCGGATGCCGGCTGCTGGGGAGCGGGCTGATACGCCTGCTGATAAGAAGAGGCGTACTTCTGCTGCGCGTACTGGTCTTGCGGGTAGGCGTAGCCCTGCTGTGCCGGCTGCTGCGCGTATGACTGCGTGGGTTGCTGCGCATACTGCTGCGTCGGCTGCTGCTGCGTCGGCTGCTGATCCTGGCCCGCCTCCGATTGCTGCGGGTATTGCGGCGTCTGATACGGCGCCTGGCCCTGCGTCGGCTGCTGCTGCGTCGGCTGGGCGCCTGCCGGACGCTCGTCTTCGGAGCCGTAGGGATTGTAGCCGTAGTGCGGACCATCCTGATAGTCGCTCATGGCATCTCCTTGCTGAGACATGTTCGGACATTTGCAACTGTACCCGAAGCGCCGCAGGATAAGCTCAAAATATGCCGAGGTCACGTCAGCAGAACAAGGCTTTAAGTATCCTGAAAAGTGAAACGCACCGAGGCAAATGCCCCAGCGCGCCATCTTTGCTCCTCAGATATGAAGCGGCTCATCCGTTGCGATGGACCACTGTGTATTTCCTAAGCCCTGCCGCTCCTCTACAGCTTGAAGAGGTAGCCGACGCCGCGGACGGTGACGATGTGGGCGGCGACCTGCGGTCCGACCTTGGAGCGCACACGACGGATGTGGACGTCCACGGTACGCGTGCCGCCGCAGTACTCGAAGCCCCACACGCGGTGCAGCAGCGCCTCGCGGGAGTAGGCACGCGAGGGATGCGTGGCGAGGAAGCTCAGCAGCGAGTACTCCATCAGCGTGAGGTCGACCGACTCGTCGTCGACATACACCTGGTAGGTGGCCAGGTTGATGGTCATATTGTCCACGGTGACGATGTCGTCTGGCGCATTCTCCTCGCCAGGCCACAGCAGCAGCGTGCAGCGGACCTCAAACTCCGCATCGCCTGCCGTAGAGAGAATGAAATCGTTGCGGCCCTGCACCGGCAGATGGAATTTGGAGAGCTTCGACTCGTCCATGATGAAGAGTCGCGGAATAAAGCCATTGTCCGCGACGTAGGAATCCACGGCATTGAGCGTGTCGCGCTCCATGCCCTCGGGGTCGACAATCACGAGGGAAAAGTCGTGACCGGAGGATATCGCCTGGGAAAACGTCGCAGGGGTGGCAAGGGCGATGGACACGTCGAGTTTGTGAGACAGCTCGCGCATTCGATCGTGATAGCGCGTGGTCCGCGCGATGAGCAAGATGTTTTTGTGATGCATCCGCTTGCTCTCCCTACAAATGAATCAAATCGGCATCTAGCTGCATGTTGAATCCTACTCAGTCTAGCATATTTCAAAACGGTATCGGAACTTTTTGGTTGTCTACCAGACAAAAGTCAAGTTAGTACACAACTCATCTAGCTGCGGCAATACAGTAAAAGCAAGACGGACTTTCTTCACGCTTGGAGAAAAAAGTCCGTCTTACCTGCTTTTTTGTTAGCTTGGGGATTCCGTGAAATCCCAGCTAGACGCTATTTGTCCTTGATGGAGCCCAGGAAGGAAGCTGTACGTTCGTTTTGCGGATGGTCGAAGACGTCCTCGGGCAGGCCCTCCTCGACGACCACGCCGCCCTCCATAAAGACGCAGCGGTCGGCGACGTCGCGCGCGAAGCCCATCTCGTGCGTGACGACGATCATCGTCATGCCGCCGTTTTCCGCGAGGTCGCGCATGACGTCGAGGACGCCACGGACGAGCTCGGGGTCGAGCGCCGAGGTCGGCTCGTCGAAGAGCAGGACCTTGGGGTGCATTGCGACGGCGCGCGCGATGGCCACGCGCTGCTGCTGACCGCCGGACAGCTGAGGCGGCTTGTAGTCGGCACGGTCGGCCAGGCCGACGCGCTCGAGCTGCTTCATGGCCTCCGCGGCGGCCTCCTCCTTGGACTTGCCGAGTACCTTGCGCTGGCCAATCATCACGTTTTCCAGCGCCGTCAGGTGCGGGAAGAGGTTGAAGCTCTGGAAGACCATGCCCAGGTCGCGACGGATCAGCTGCTTCTGCTTGGCGTTGGCGCCTGTGATCTCCTCATCGTCGATCAGGATGTGGCCGGCGGTCGGGGTCTCCAGCAGGTTGATGCAGCGCAGCATCGTGGACTTACCGGAGCCGGAGGGACCGAGCACGACGACGACCTCGCCGTGCCAGACCTCGATGTTGACGTCCCTCAGGACGGGCGTGTCCGTAAAGGTCTTGTTGAGGTGCTCGATACGGATCACGGGGTGCTCGTTTTCGAGGAACGTGTGGCGCGTCTTGCCCTGTGCGTGCTCGAAGTCTATCTTCGCGGCCTCCTCGGGGTCCATCGCGGGGGGCACCTCGGGGATTACGATCTTGCTGTGCTTAACGTGCATCATCGGCACCTCCCTCAAAGGCAAGCGTGGTGTTGTGGCTCGTGAACGGGGCAAAGAGGGCGCTGAAGGCACTCGTCGCAGCCGCGGGCTCCTGCTTTGCAGGCCCCTCTTCCTCGGCCTTCTCCTCGGCGATGATCTTCGCACCGGCCTTGGGGCGCGGGCCGCCGCCGTGCTCGGCAGAGGCCAGGCGCTTCTCGACCACGCTGACGACCTTGATGAGCGGCAGGGTCACGATCAGGTAGTAGATAGCCGCGGCGACATACGGGGTGATGTTGCCGGAGACGGTCGTGAGGTTCTTGGAGAACATCATGAGCTCCATGACGCCCACGGACGACAGCAGCGAGGTGTCCTTGTAGGCCGTGATGAAGTCGGAGGTCACCGTCGGCAGCACGCGGCGGATGGTCTGCGGCAGGATGACGTCGAACATCGTCTGCATACGGGACATGCCCAGGGAGTCTGCGGCCTCGTACTGGCCGACCGGGATGGACTGGATGCCGGCGCGGAAGATCTCGGCCAGGTATGCGGAGGAGTTGATGGCCATCACGATGACGCCCAGGACGTTGTTGTCGATGTTGATGTTGAGCATCGGCAGGCCGAAGAACATGATGTAGATCTGCAGGAAGAGCGGGGTGCCGCGCAGGAGGTTGATGTAGACCGAGGCGATGCCGCGCAGCACCGTGTGATGCGAAATCTTGAAGAGAGCGAAGACCAGGCCCAGCAGGATCGCGAACGGGTACGAGACGATCACGATGATCAGGCAGAGCAGCCAGCCCAGGAAGAGCGACGGGAAAGACGTGAGCAGCAGCTGTGGCTTGAGGAACATGCCGCAGAAGGGAACGGAGTTCCACGCCTGCACCGCGGGGTTGGCGTCAAGCGCGGCGACCATCATCTGCAGCGGCGTATTTGCCTCGACGTTGATCGTGGGCGACGCCTGAAGGTCCGCCTCGGTCCCGTCCGTCTTGGTATAGGAGCCGGTGACTTGGATGTCACCGCCGCCCTCGGGGAAGACGACGCCCTCCACCTCGAGGCGCAGCAGGGCGGACTCGGGAATGGGCGTGGCGAAATCGATCGTCAGCTCGTCGCCGCTCGCCTTCGCCTCGTTGTCGACGGCGATGCGGGTGAGCCCGTCGAGCACCGTGACGCGGGTCGTGGTGCCGTCAAAGCTCGAGCCCTCCGGCAGCTCCAGGGTGACGGAGCTGACCTCCTCGCCCGGGTCTACTGTGCCCTCCCAGGTCAGGCGGGTCGCGATGCCGCCGAGGACCGCGTCACCGCCGTCCTCGTTGGGACGCGCGGTCGCCTTTTCCGTGGTGATGGCAAATGCCGCTCCGGGCACGGCAAGCGCGACAGCCAGCAAGACTGCCGCTGCCGCGCCGATCATGGAGCATAAGCGATGCTTCATGTGCCTCAAACCTCCTTTGATATAGCGGGACGATACGCTAGAGCTCGGAGCCGAACCACTTCTCCTCGAGCTCCTTCTTGGTGCCGTCGGCCTCGATCTCCGCCAGCGCTTTGTTGAGCGCCGCGGTGAGACCGGGGTTGTCCTTCGAGACGACCAGGCCGTACTGCTCACCCGTCGGGATCTCGATGGAGACCTGCAGGTCGGTGTAGGACTGGGTGCAGAGGTACTTCATGACGGGCAGGTCGGCGACCACGGCGTCGTAGTTGCCGGCGACGAGACCGGTCATCGCCTGGATGGCGTCGTCCAGAGGCACGCAGGTGGCCTTGGTGAGGTTCTCCTTGACCCACTCCTCGCCCGTGGTGCCGGACTGGACCGCGATCTTTTTGCCCTCGACGTTGAGCGACTCCTCGTCGGTCGCGTCGGATCCCTTCTGGGTGACGAGGCCCTGGTTGGAGTCCATGAAGGGGTCGGTGAAGTCGATCTCCTTCTTGCGGTCGTCGGTGATGGTAAAGCTGGAGGCGCCGATGTCGGCCTTGCCGCCCTGCTTGATCATCGGGATGATGGAGTCGAACTTTTGGGCGGGCAGGTACTCGGCGGTGAGGCCCAGCTTCTCGGCGCAGGCCTTGACGATGTCGACCTCGAAGCCCTTGGGCTCCTCGTCGCCCTCGACGGACTCCAGGGGCGGGTAGGCCAGGTCGGAGGCGGCGATCAGCTTGCCCTCCTCGACCGTGGTGAAGTCGGCGTCGGCCGTGCTCGCGGCGGAGCCGGCGGCGGAACCGGCGCTGGTAGACGTACCGCCGCAGGCGGCGAGCCCGGCGGAGGCGGTTGCGAGCGTCAAACCGGAAAGGAACTGACGACGAGACCACGTCTTGCCAACGTTCAAACCGTTGATGCTGTCGTTTGTCTTCATGAGTGCTCCTCCCAACGACTTTTCCGCGTTGCTTACACAACGTATGGGGACAGTCTGAGAGTCAAAGGTTTCCATGCCGTGCAAACCGCACTTTTGTAACACACTCGATATCATAGCCTTGATTATTCGTAACTTTGTAAGCTTTGAGGGAATAATGCTTTAATATGTTAACTTCCTATTACAGAAAACAACTTGTACATTCTGAATAAAGACGGACATCGTCCGAGCAACTCGCCATCCGATATGAATAAAGCCCCGGATAAGAAAAACGCCGCGCACCTCATCCTGTGATTGAGGCACGCGGCTTATCGCATGTATTGGACGGGCAAGCCTAAATGCCTGCGTAGTACTTCTGCAGCTCCCACTCGGAGACGACGCTGCAGTACTCCTCCCACTCGCGACGTTTGGCCTCGGAGAGGTAATCGACGATATGGTCGCCGAGGATGTCGCGCATGACCTGCGAGCCCTGGAACCGCTCGACGGCCTCCCCCAGCGTGCGGGGCAGCGCGACCACGCCGCGGCTCTGCAGCTCGGCGGGGGACAGCGACAGCAGCTCGGCGTTCATCTGCTCGGGCAGCGGCAGGCCCTCCTCGATGCCGCGCAGGCCGGCGCCCAGCATCACGGCGATCGCCAGGTAGGGGTTTGCCGCGGGGTCGGGGCTGCGCAGCTCGACGCGAGTAGACTGATGCTTGCCCGGCTTGTGCATCGGGATGCGGACGAGCGCGGTACGGTTCTTGACGCCCCAGGTCGCATAGGCCGGCGCCTCGCCGTCGGGCGTCAGGCGCTTGTAGGAGTTGACCGTGGGGTTGGTGATGAGCGTGAACTCGGGGGCGTATTTCAGGATGCCTGCGACATAGTGGCTGGCAAGGTCGGACAGATGCGCCTCGGCGCCCGCCGAGTCGCCTGCCTTGGGGGCCCAGAAGAGGTTCGTCCCCTCGCGGTCGAAGAGGGAGGAATACAGGAACATGCCGGAGCCGGTCTGGTCGGTCAGGGGCTTGGGCATGAAGGAGGCGAAGAGGTTGTGCTCGTGCGCGACGGCGCGGATCACGTGGCGCGCGGTGATGATGTTGTCCGCGGCGGTGAGGGCCTCGGCATAGCGCAGCTCGACGGCGCTCTGCGAGGGCGCGCTCGAGTGGAAGGTGTACTCGACGGGCACCGACATGCGCTCGAGCATCATCGTGGTGGATCGGCGCAGGCCCGAGGAGGAGTCGGTGCTCGTGAGGTCGAAGTAGCCCGCATAGTCGATGGGCACCGGCTGCTGGAAACGCGGGTCTTTGTCATCGCCGAAATAGAAGTACTCGATGCGCGGGCCGACGTTGGCGACGTAGCCCTTCTCCTCCAGGGCCTCGAACTGCTTGCGCAGGCAGCTGCGGGGGTCGCCCTCAAAGGGCTCGCGGTGCGGCGTACGGATGTCGCAGATGACGCGCGCGGAGACGCCGTCGGCAGACTTCCACGGCAGGATCTGGAAGGTCGTGGGATCCGGGATGGCGAGCATGTCGGATTCCTCGAGCGGCACAAAGCCCTCGACCGAGGAGCCGTCGAAACCGATGCCCTCCTCGAACGCCTCCTCGAGGTCCTCCGCCGAGATCGAGAAGGACTTCAGCGTACCGAGCACGTCGGTGAACCAGAGACGGACGAAGCGGATGTCGCGCTTTTCGACCGTCCGTAGGACAAAATCGATGTTCCTATCGTCGGACATGGGCACTCCCTAATCACAAATGGGACGCCAAGCGGTCGCCCCATACTCCCCACTGAATAAACAGCGTCAGTCTTGCATAAATAGGTTACGCCCATGTTACCCGACGGCAGGACAAAGGTCAGCGGTCGGTTTTGTCGCCCAGAGCTATATCGGCGTTTCTGAGCATGTCTTGCGCTACGCTGCAGTGCCCCTTGCCGGTCAGACGGGCCTGGCAGCCGCTGGCCGACCCGCACGTGGAGCACTCCCCCTCGCCCCGCCAGATGGAGCGGAAGGCAAAGAAGGCGCCGACTGCTATTGCCGCGATGATGAGGATGTCTGCCATAATCGTCCTTCTTCTGAAGTTAGTCGCGTATAACTATACCCCATTCGCCGCATTTTTCGTCACAGGTCCCCCACGGGCGTCAGACTCGCATACAATATCCCGTCTTTGACAGTTTAGCGCCGACCGTTCCTACATAACACCAGCTCAAACGGCTCGTATGCACAGGTTATGCGAGGCCCGGGATGTGGTACCGCGCTACCAGTTGGCCCCCTTCGAGAAAATC